>VFQR01000189.1_pt1 | contig 127412 bp, 116 predicted proteins | sample 3512321 | NCBI WGS metagenome assembly VFQR01 (sample SAMN10412374, study PRJNA504923) | tailings metagenome | isolation source: Relicate 3 Philex TSF1 revegetated site | place: Philippines: Tuba, Benguet | collected 2017-08-29 | reverse complement strand
CGGAAGCACCGCCGCCTGCAGCCGCAGGATCATCGCGTGGACGAGACCGGTGGCGTCGACGGTGTGGAGCGCGATGCGCCGGAAGGTCCCGAGGTTGGGGTCCTGGAGCCGATCATGGTTGCTCGTGTAGCCGTTCGCGATGCAGGTGGCCCCCTGCGGCAGTCCGTCGAGCCCGCCTTCGTGCAGCGGTTCCATGAGCACCGTGATCGTTCCGTCCCGCGGAAGCTGGCGCAGGTCGACGAGTTGGTCGGTCGGGCGGATCTGTCCGGCGGCAATGACGTCCTGCACCTCGGTGATCACCACGGGAATGATCTTCCAGGGCTTGGCCATGCATGTGACCTCTCCGATCATGCCGGGCCGGATGACCTGCGCCTCGATCTGGCCAAACCCGGCCGCAAGACCGGTGACGCGCTGCACCGGCACCAGGATCCCCGCCGGCCGCAGCATCGGGTTGACCACGTCGCCCGGACGGAGCGAGAACTGTTGCACGATGCCGTCCGTGCCTGCGACCACGAGCGTCTTGTCGAGGTCCACCTGCGCCTCGGCCAGCCGGGCCTGCGCGCTCGCGAGCGCGGCGGGAAGCTGGAACTCGATCTGTGCTTCCAGCGCGTCGCGGCTGGCGCGCGCGGCGTCGACAAGGCCCTGCTGCGTGTCGACCTGCACCTGGGCGCGCTGGACCTCACGTTCCGAGACGGAGCCGGAGCCACGGTTCATCAGTTCGAGCCGAGTCTCGTATTCGTCGTTTGCCTGCGCGAGAGTGCCTTCGGCCTGAACGATCCTCCCCTCGCTTTCGCGCAGGTTCGCCTCCGCCACGCGCATCTGCGCCTCGATCTCGGCGATGGCACGGGTCGCCGTCACCACCGCCGCCTTCTGTTCGGTGTCGTCGAGCCGGAACAGCGGCTGGCCCTCCGCAACGATCTCGTTGATGCCGACGAAGGTCTCAGCCACCCTGCCGTTCGTCTCCGGGAGGATGGTGACGGTCCGGAAGACCGCGGTGGCGGCGTGGGTCGAGGGGTGGAAGTAGAAGATCGTGGTGATCAGGCTGATCGTCAGGATCAGGCAGAGCGTTATGCCCCAGCGAAGCTCATACCAGACGGAGAACAGGTTGATCTCGTACCCCACCCGCTTGCCCTGCACGTAGCGGCGATAGAGGAAGTCCGGGAGGATCGTGACGCTCGAACAGAGCAGGAGCTCCAGCATCCCTCAGCCCTCCCGCTGCACGACGACGGGTTCGGCGGGCTCGGCCGGTACAACCCGGGTTGGAGGCGGCGGGACCCTGGCATCGGTCCGGTCCGCCATGCGGCCCAGCGACTGCGCCATCGAAGTGACGGGCGTGATGAAATCCGGGATCGGGATCAGCGCCAGAAGGAGCCCGATGATCCAAAACGCGTGGTTGTGCGTGAAGAGCGCGAGGAGCGCCAGGACCGCCACGATCTCGTACTGGATCTTCTGGCCCTTGTGGGCCATGTGCTCGGGCAGGGCGTGGAGCTTGAGGTAGAACACGCCGATCCCGATGACCGACAGCGCCAGCAGCGTCATCATGGCGATGAGCAGCCAGTCGGTTTCTCCAGGCGCGGTGATGAAGAACGGCAGATGCGCCGGACCTTCGTGACCGGAGGCTATCGCTTCGGTGGTATCCATTGGGACCCCGGTTGATTCATGTGGAGGACTGTAGGGACGTGTTCACGTCGGGCCAAAGGGCCGGACTGTAATTTACCGTTAGCGCGCCGCCGATGCGGCGCCCCTTTTCGACGGGGCAACGAAGCGGAGCTGCTCGACGGCGCTCGCCACGGCCTCGATGAGATCGGGGTGGATCTGCCGGAAGGCGAGATCCTCGCGAAGCCGCGGCAGGAGATCGGGCGCGAGGTCGTGCGCCATCTGGAGATAACGCAGGCCTTCCGCCCGCCTCCCCATTGCGCCGAGCGCAGCGGCGCAGGCGATGTGAGGATGCGCGATCAGCGGCGTCCGCGTGAGCATCGCCTCCTCCAGCGCCTTCTCGTAATCACCCGCCCAGAAATGATGGAAGAACAGGCCCATGCGGTACTGGACGCTCTGCAGGGGATTGCGCTTGTAGGACTCAGTCAAAAGCGGGGCTGCCACGTCCCAATCCATGCGCATCGCACTGCGGATGCCGAACTCCGCCATCAGTTCAGGGTCGTTGGGATTGAGCTCATGGGCGATCTTCAGGGTCCGCAGGGCGTCGCCCGACTTTCCCAGGAACCATTCCGCGACCCCGCGTGCATGGTGGGCGCGCCCCGAGCTGGGCGCCAGACGCACTGCCTTTTCGGCAAGTTCGAGCGCGCGGTCGAGGGGCCGCCGAACGTCGGCCCCGCAGTCGATCGCATAGCGCGCCGCATCGGAATAGAGGAGCGACAAGCACGCATGGCCGGCGGCAAAATGCGGGTCGTCGCGTACGGCCGCCTCGAAACCGAGGCGCAGGCGCTGGAAGCGCGAGAGGTCGAGCGTCCGCCAGTAATCCTGGAACTCCACGAGCTTGAGGTAGGCCGAGAATTCCCGCGGAACGTGGCCCGCCGCCTCCCGTGCCTGGCTTTCCATGATGCCATCCCGCTGGGCGAGCGTGGAGGCAACCTCGCCCGCGATCTCTCCGCAGAACGTGATGAGGCTGGCTGGATCGATTTCCCCGTTTAGAACGCGGTCGATGCCCTTGGCCCAGACGTATCGTCCTCCGCTGACCTGACGCAGCAGGAAGTCCGCGTGGAGCCGCGTCTTCAGCAGGGTGATCGTCCCGATGAGTTCATAGTCCAACGAGAAGCTGGGCTCTCCGGCCTTCTCGTCCGCCGCGAGCGTCGTGTCGAAGGCGTAGACGAACAGGTCGGTAAACCGCGTCAGCGCCGAGATGACCTGAAGCGTCAGAGTCCGCGAGATGTCGGGGCACGATCGATCCCAGCTCTGCTGCTCGAAGGTGCGCACGAGAATCCTGGGGGCGAGGTTGTGAGTCTCTGTTGGAACCGGGGTCACTTGTTCCTGCGTCACCCGCAGGAAGTCGGGCGCGTAGGTTCCTTTCGGAATCCTGATCCGGATTGGGGAGTTGCTTCCTGAAGTTGCGTAATGGTGATCGATTGCCCGGCGGAGGCGACCAGCCTCGATCCGCACAATAGAATCCTGAAGTGGATCGAAATTCTCGCTTCGTCCGAAGACGCTCGTGGCGACGGTGTAAGCCTTGATGCGGTCGCCGCGACCGGCCAGCGTCTCTTCCACGATGTAGGTGAGAAACTTGCGATTTCGGGCCGACACCTCGAGATCGGGCGCGGAAAGAAGCCGCGCAAGCTCCCGAGTGATCTCGTCTTCAGAAAGTCCGGCGGTCGCGGATTTGAGAGAAACAGCGTCGCGATCCGCGTGTTGTCCGTTTCGCATTTGCCGCTCCCGAACGACTCTGACCCGATCGTCGCCACAGATTAACAGTAACATACTGGATGATGAAATGTATTGAGCGAAGTCTTGGGGTGGTTTTCGCCTGGAGCCCAGGCCCCGAGCAGGCTGCGATGATGCTTCTTCTCGATCAGGTTCTTGTCGAGTTTCCACAGCACGCCCGGATCATGCGCCGCCTTTATCTCAGCGACGAACATTTCCGCAGCATCTGCGAGGACCTCGTCCTCGCGACGACCGAGCTTCGCGAGGTCGAGGCGAATGCCGTGCCGGCTGATCGGGCGGCCGAGCTTCTCGGACTTCGAGACGCGCTTTGCCGCGAACTGGTCGCCTATGTCGGTCGTGCGGCGTCAGACCGGGATGCGGGCTGAGCCGCTAAGCCGAGACGACCGAGGTCACAGTTATATACATACGCCTGATGGAGCGCGGTCGCGCCGCGCTCCTAAGCTTCCTCTCGAACACGCCTCGCCCGCGCCTGCCGGCGATCGCCCGTGTGAGCAGGAGGAGTTCATGACCAAGATCGCCACCGCGTCGAGACCCGCGACCGCACCCAGTGCCGACCACTTCTTCACACTGCCCGGAGAGCGGGCCGACAACTGGCGCCGCCTCCACGCCCTGACCCGCAATTGGGCAAGAGGGGCCGACCGACACAAGGAGGCGGCCGCCGCCTTCGCCGCGCTGGAACCCTACGAGGATTACTTCGCCTACCCGGGCAGGGCGCTGATGGGCGCGCTGCGCGCGCGGATCGGCGCGGGCGAGGCTGCCGGGGCGGCCGCGCTTGCTCAGCGGATCTCGGAGGCGATCCTGACGCGGTCCTACAAGGAGGAAGCGAACGACTGGGAAACGGACGAGGCAGCCGCCGATGCCCCCCCCGACCTCAACAGCACGACGATGACGCCCGGGCGCGCGCGGCGCCCCTATTTTGAGATGCTCGTCGTGGCACCGGGTGTCGCGACGCGGGCCGACCACATGATCGCGGGCCTCCGCGCGCTGCGCCGGCCCGAGGACGCGATGATCTATGAAGGCGTTCCCGTCCCGAGCTTCGAGGACGCGATCATCGCGGTGATCCTCAACCCCGCCCTCGCGGCCGTGACGCTTTACGAGGGGTTCGATCACGGCACCGCCAAGGACGTGCCGATCCTGCGGAGTTTCCTCGCCTCGGCCGGGCTCGATGCCGCGCACACCGCGGGCGAGGACCTGCCCCTGTCGCTCGCCGACGCGATCAAGCGCATCCGGCCCGAGCTCGACATCTACCTCCTTTCGGACCGCCGGGTGGAACAGGTCGCGGGCGACCCGCGCGCATCGAACGTGCGCCGGGTGCTGTATTCCGTCGAGGAACTGCTCGAGCTGCACCTCTGCGTGCTTGAGGGCGTGGCGGATCGCTTCCGCACGCCATTCTTCGACAACCTCAAGAAATACGCGATGCGGCCCATCAGCACCTTCCACGCGCTGCCTATCGCCCGTGGCAAGTCGGTCTTCAAGTCCGACTGGATCCGGGACATGGGCGAGTTCTACGGGCTGAACATCTTCCTTGCCGAGTCCTCGGCCACCACGGGCGGCCTCGACAGCCTTCTCGAGCCCACGGGCAACATCAAGGAATCGCAGGACATGGCGGCCCGCGCCTTCGGGGCGGACCACGTGTTCTTCGTCACGAACGGCACGTCCACCTCGAACAAGATGGTGCACCAGGCGCTGATCGCGCCCGGCGACATCGTGCTTCTCGACCGGAACTGCCACAAGTCGCACCATTACGGGCTCGTGCTCGCGGGCGGCCAGCCGCTCTACATCGAGGCGTTCCCAATGACGGAATACTCGATGTACGGCGCGGTGCCGCTTGCCTCGATCAAGAAGGCGCTTCTCGATCTCAAGGCCGAAGGCCGGCTCGACCGGGCCAAGATGGTGGACCTGACCAACTGCACCTTCGACGGCCACATCTACAACACCCGCCGCGTGATGGAGGAATGCCTCGCCATCAAGCCCGACCTCATCTTCCTCTGGGACGAGGCTTGGTTCGGCTTCGCGCGCTGGTCGCCCTTCCTGCGGCCGCGCACCGCGATGGGCGCGGCCGCCGCGATCGAGGCGTGGATGAACGACCCCGCCTCCGTCGAGGCCTACGAGCGCCAGCAGAAGGAGCTGGGCGCGAACCCGTCGGCCGAGAAGCTCCTCAAGACGCGCCTCATCCCCGACCCCCGCAAGATCCGCATCCGGGTCTATCAGACCAACTCGACCCACAAGTCCATGTCGGCGCTCCGGCAGGGATCGATGCTCCTCGTCAAGGACATCGACTTCGCCTCGGTCGAGGCGCAGTTCCACGAGGCGGTCTTCACCCACGCCTCGACCTCGCCCAACCAGCAGTTGATCGCGAGCCTCGACGTGGCGCGGCGGCAGATGGAGCTGGAGGGCTACGGGCTTGTCGCGAACGCGATCCAGATCGCGCTCGACATCCGCCGCGAGGTCAACTCCCACCCCGTCATCTCGAAATACTTCCGCATCCTCGGCGCGGACGACATGGTCCCGGCCGAATACCGCGAGAGCGGCTTCACCGACTTCCTGACGCCGGGCACCACCTGGGAGACGCAGGTGAGGTCGATGCACGAGGACGAGTTCTGCCTCGACCCCACGCGGATCACTCTCGTCTGCGGGACGGCGGGCTTCGACGGCACGCAGTTCAAGAAGCTGATGGCCGACGACTACGACATCCAGTTCAACAAGACATCGCGGAACTCGGTCCTTCTCCAGTCGAACATCAACAACACCCGCAGCGACGTGGCCCACCTGATCCGGGTGCTCCTCGAGATCTGCGCGAAGATCGACCGCGACCTATCGAGCGGCGGCGAGAACGCGAGAGCGGCCTTCGCGAGACGCGTAAAGGCGCTGATGGAGGATGTGCCCGACCTTCCGAATTTCAGCCACTTCCACGATGCCTTCCGCTGGGACGCGGGCAAGAAGACCTGGGAGGGCGACATGCGATCCGCCTTCTACAGCGCCTACTATCCCGAGGGCTGCGAATACCTGCCGCTCGACAGTCCCGAGGTCGAGAAGCGGCTCAAGAGTGGGCCCGAGATGATTTCCGCCAACTTCGTCATCCCCTACCCGCCCGGCTTTCCGATCATGGTGCCCGGGCAGGTCATCACGAAGGAGACGATCGACTTCATGCGCAAGCTCGACGTGAAGGAGATCCACGGCTTCGAGCGGGCGAAGGGGCTCAAGCTCATTCGTCCCGATCACGCCAAGGACCACGTCAGGAAGTAGGCGCAACCGCCAGGGAACCAGCCGGTCCGCAACGCCGGACCGGCGAAAGAGGGCAAGGCCATGTGGACATACATCGTCGAGACGCTGCGCGCGAACCCCGCGCTCGCGATCTTCTTCACGCTCGCCGTCGGCTACTGGATCGGCACGCGCAAGCTCGGCAGCTTCAGCCTCGGCGCGGTGACCGGAACGCTTCTGGCGGGCGTCGTAATCGGGCAGATCGGGATCGACATCTCGGGACAGGTGAAGTCGATCTTCTTCATCATGTTCCTCTTCGCGGTGGGCTTTGGCGTCGGACCGCAGTTCGTGCGCGGCATCGCGACGGATGGCGCGCCGCAGGCGCTCTTCGCGGTCGTGGTCTCGCTACTCTGCCTCGCCGGGGTCTACATCGCGGCCATCGTCTCGGGCTACGGCCCGGGGCTTGCCGCGGGGCTCCTGGCCGGGTCGCAGACGATCTCGGCGTCCATCGGGCTTGCCACTGACGCGATCAACACGTCGGGCATGACGCCGGAGGAAGCGCAGAGGCAGCTCGACCTCATTCCTGTGGCCTATGCCGTCACGTATCTCTTCGGCACCATCGGGACAGGCTGGATCCTCGCCTTCCTCGGGCCGAAGCTCCTGCGCGTCGATATCGCCGAAGCCTGCGCGCGGTATGAGCGCGAGGTGCTGGGCGGCGCGAAGAAGGACGCCGGCTTCACGAGCGCCTGGCGCGCGCGGGAGATGCGCGCCTACCGGGTGCGCGAGGGCGGTGCGGCCGTGGGCAAGGCCGTGGGTCAGGCCGAGGCCATGGTCAAGGGCGAGCGGGTGTTCATCGAACGCCTCCGCCGCGGGGGCGAACTCATCCAGTCCACCCCCGACACCGTGCTCATGGCCGGTGACGTCGTGGCCGTGGCCGGGCGGCGCGAGGTGCTCGTCAATCTCCTCGGCCAGGGTGAGGAGGTCGACGACCGCGATCTGCTCGACGTGCCGGTGGAGGCGGTGGACGTCCTCATCACGTCGAAGGACCTCGACGGCCAGGAACTCGGCGTTCTCGCGCAGGACCCGATGAGCCGCGGCATCTTCCTCAACTCGATCCGCCGCGGCGCCATGGCGGTGAACATCCCGCTCCTGCCGGGCACCAAGCTCAACCGCGGCGATATCCTGCGCGTCGTGGGCGGCAAGGCGCAGATCCAGCGCTTCGTCGACCGCGCGGGCTTCGCCGACCGGCCGCAGACGATCACCGACATGGTGCTCGTGGGCTTCGCCATCCTGATCGGCGGTCTGATCGGCGCCTACGTCCTGCCCGTCGGCGGCGTGCCGATCACGCTGTCGACCTCGGGCGGCGCGCTGATCGCGGGCATCTTCGTGGGCTGGCTCAGGACCGTTAAGCCGCAGATCGGGAACGTGCCGCAGCCGACGCTCTGGTTCATGAACTCGGTGGGCCTCAACGTCTTCATTGCCATCGTAGGCATCAGCTCGGGCCCGACCTTCGTCTCGGGGCTGAAGGAGGCGGGCTTCGGCATCTTCTTCTGGGGCCTCTTCGCGACCGCCATGCCCATGCTTCTCGCGCCGCTCATCGGGAAGTACCTCTTCCGCTTCGACGACGCGATCAACCTCGGCTGCTGCGGCGGTGCGCGCACCTCAACCGCCTCGGTCGCGATGGTGGGCGAGGTCGCAAAGAGCGACGTGCCGATGCTCGGCTACACGGTGCCCTACGCGGTCTCGAACACGCTCCTCACCCTCTGGGGCCTCGTGATCGTGCTCCTGCTGATCTGAAACGGACCGACGGGTCGCCGCCCCCCGCAGCGCGGTCCGGACGGGCGATGCCGGCGGCGGACCCACCCCGTCGCCGGTATCCTGCGGGAGGGGAACACGCCGGCCAGGGACGGCCGGCGCAGGGGAGAGGACAGGACATGACCTGGCTCGGGCACTTTCTGGAGACCTACCCGGAGCTCGCCGTCTTCCTCGCGGTGGGCGTGGGTTACATCCTGGGCGACATCAAGATCGTCGGGATCTCCTTCGGCCCGGTCACGGGCTCGCTGATCGCCGGGCTCGCCATCGGCCAGTTCGCCGAGGTGCCCATCTCGGGGATGGCGAAGTCCTTCCTGTTCCTGCTGTTCCTCTTCGGCATCGGCTACTCGGTCGGGCCGCAGTTCCTCCAGTCGATGCAGCGGGACGGTTTGCGGTCCCTCCTGCTCGCGCTCGTCTGCACCACTACCGGCCTCGCCACGGCCTACGTCGTCTCCCGTTTCCTGGGTCTCGATCCCGGCTACTCGGCCGGCCTCCTGTCGGGCGGCCTGACCCAGAGCGCCGCCATGGGCACGGCGACCGAAGCCGTGAACCGCCTTGCCATCGCGGAAGAGCAACGGGCGCTCTACGTGGCCCACATCGCGGTGGCGGACGCGGTCTGCTACATCTTCGGCATCGCGGGCGCGATCTGGTTCTGCAGCGTCGGCGCACCCAAGCTCCTCAGGGTCGATCTCGTCGCGGACGCGAAGGCGATCGAGGAGGAGCTGGGCCTCGACACCTCGAAACAGGACATCCTGTCGGGCTACCACACCTTTGAACTTCGCGCCTTCCGGGTTCCGCCCGAAGCCGCTGTCGTGGGTCTGACCGTGGGCGAGGCCGAACGGGTCCACGCCGTCGATCGGTTCTATATCCAGCGTATCCGGCGTGGGGACGCGATCCTGCCCGCCACCATCGACCTCGTTCTCGAGGCGGGTGACGTCGTCGCCATCAGCGGGCGACGCAAGGCACTGGTTGAGAAGCTCGGAGGCAAAGACGCCGACGAGGTCGACGACGCGGACCTTCTCGACCTGCCGATGAAGGTGGTGGACGTCCTCCTGTCCGAGAAGGACTTGGACGGCGCGACGCTCGCCAAGGTCGCGAAGCAGCCCTGGGCGCGCGGCCTCTACTTGCGCAAGCTGCGGCGCGGCACGCAGGAGCTTCCCATCGCGCGCCGGGTCAAGCTGTCCCGGGGCGACGTTCTCACGCTCGTGGGTCCGGAGGAGGCCATCGACGCCGCGACGCCGAGGTTCGGGCCTGTCATCGCGCCCACGACCTCGACCGACTTCGTCGTCCTCGGGCTCGCCATCTTCGTGGGCGGCCTCGTCGGCGTGCTTGCCCGCATCACCATCGGCGGCGCGGTGATCGCCATCGGGACGAGTGTCGGCGCGCTCATCGCGGGCCTCGTCGTCGGACACCTGCGCACGATCCACCCGCTCTTCGGGCGCATCCCGGACGGGGCGGTGTCGCTGATGACGGCGCTCGGCCTTGCGTCCTTCGTTGCGATGACCGGTCTGCACGCCGGGCCCGTCTTCCTCGGCGCAATCCGGGAGGTCGGCATCGGCCTCTTCCTCGGCGGTGTCGCCGTCACGATGGTGCCGCTTCTTACCGGCCTCGCCTTCGGGCGCTTCGTGCTGGGCATGAAGTCGGTCCTCCTTCTCGGCGCGCTCGCCGGATCGCTCACCATGACCGCGGCGATGGGCGCGGTGCAGCAACGGTCGGGGAGCCCCGTCGCCGTGCTCGGCTACACGCCCGCCTATCCGATCGCGAACATCCTGCTGACCCTCTGGGGCAGCGTCATTGTCATCCTAACCGCCGGTTGAGGCCGGACGTCCACGCGAAGGAGACCCTGATGTCCCGATCCGTACGGTCCTTAACGGCGGCCATCCTCATCGCCACCGCCCCTCCGGCCCTGGCGGCCAGTCGCCTACCGGTCGAGCGCGTGAATGAGACCACCTTCGATGTCCTCTACCGCGGCGAGTCCTTCGAGGAGGACTTCTGGTGCGCCGCCGGGGAGTACGCGGCGCGCAAGCTTGAAGCGCGTTCGACAACACGCATCTACCGGATTTCACCGCCGCCGCGGCGGTCCGGACAGGGCATCCGCTTCTCGCTTGACCCAGCGGGAAGCGCCTCCAGCACCGGGCTGAACACAGTGGGCGGCAGCGGCGGGAGCCTCTCGGTCGCCTCGGCGAAAAATCAGTGCGAGGTGGCACGGCAGTTGCGGGAGCGGAGATGAGCATCATGCAAACCTCCACGACGAGCGCCCGGCAGATCCCAGTCGTCGGCCAACTCTCTCCGATCGCGGCTCCCGTTATGCCAAGACGAGCCTTATTCGCGCTGGACGCTGATGCGTGGCGCGCACGGTCGGGCACAGCATGGGCTGGCATCTCCCACGCGATGAACAGACGCGACATTAGTCACTGTTAGGCATCTCTCATGTCCCTCCTACTCCGCAAGATCGCCGAAACACCGCTGCTCTGGCTCCTCGTCTTCGTGCCGGCGGTGCTTGCCGTGGAGGTGGTGCGGCCGGAGGCGCACACGCTTCTCTTCGTGCTCTCGGTCCTCGCCATCGTGCCGCTCGCCGCGCTCCTCAGCCTCGCGACGGAGTCGGTGGCCGAGAAGACCGGCGACGCGGCAGGGGGGCTCATCAACGCCACGCTCGGAAACCTCACCGAACTGGTGATCGCGGTGACGGCGCTCGCTGCGGGGCAGTACGCGCTGGTGAAGGCGTCGATCGCGGGCGCCATCGTCACGAACACGCTCTTCATGCTGGGCGCCTGCTTCCTCCTCGGCGGGTTGAAGCAACACACCCAGACCTTCAATCTCACTGGCGCGCGGCTCCAGGCGAGCCTCCTCTTCATCGCGACCGTGGCGCTTCTCGTCCCCTCCGCCATTGCCTCGGCGGACCATGTGACCGACCCCGAGCCGCTCCAGACGCTGAGTTTCCTCCTCGCCATCCTCCTGATCGGCGGCTACGTCCTCGGCCTTTTCTTCTCCCTCGGCACCCACCGCGAGGCATTCGCCAGCGGCGGGCACGAGGAACATGGCGAGTCGCTTCCCATCGGCCTCGCGCTCGCCACCCTCGGCGGAACGACCGTGCTCGTCGCCCTCGTCAGCCATGTCTTTGTGGCGTCCGTCGAGGTGGCGGGAGAGGCGATGGGGCTTTCACCCGCCTTCGTGGGCTTCATCGTCGTCTCCCTGGTCGGCGGTGCGGCGGAGTTTGCCAGCGCCTTTTCAGCCGCGCGCAAGGACCGGCTCGACCTCAGCGTGAGCATCGCGCTTGGAAGCGCCGCACAGATCGCACTCTTCGTGGCGCCGGTTCTCGTGCTCCTGAGCTATGTGATCGGTCCGACGCCCATGGGCCTCGACTTCTGGCCGGGCGCGGTCGTGATGATGCTCATCGCGGCCTTCTCGGCCGCGCTCCTGACCGCCGGGGGGCACTCCACTTGGTTCCTCGGGGTCCTCGTCCTCATGGTCTACGCGATCTTCGCGCTGACCCTCTATGTCCTGCCGCCGCTCCAATGACCGCGACCGAGATAACCGTCGCCCTGGCGCCGACGGCCCGCAGGACGCGGCTCCTCGACCCCGTGTCGCGCACGACCGAGGTGCTCTTCGGTCTCATCATGGTGCTGACCTTCACCGCGTCCCTGAATGCGTCCGAGGCCGGGCGGGAGGATGTGAGGCTCATGCTGATCGGGGCGATCGGCTGCTGCCTTGCCTGGGGGCTGATCGACGGGGCGATGTATCTCCTTTCGGTCCGGGCCGAGAAGGCCATCGCCGGACAGGCGCTCGCCACCGCGCGCGGCGCCTCGCCCGAGGCCGCACGCCGGGCCATTGCCGAGGCCATGCCGCCCCTCATCGCACGGGTCCTCGACAGCGGCGACCTCGAACGCCTTCGACAGCGCCTCGTGACAGTCGAGCCCGAAGCCGACGCCCTCTCCCTGTCGCGCGAGGATTGGCTCGCCGCCTTCGCGGTCTTCCTCCTCGTGTTTCTGTCGACCGTTCCGATCGCCCTGCCGTTCCTCTTCATTGCCGAGCCCGCGACGGCTCTCTGGTATTCGCACGCCATCGCCCTCACGCTCCTCTTCGTCGCGGGCTTCACGCTCGGCGCGCACTGGAACCGGGCGCTTCAGTCGGGGCTCGCCATGGTGCTGATCGGCGTGGCGCTCGTCGCCATCGCCCTGGCGCTCGGAGGGTGAGGCCGATGCGCATCCTCCGCCTTTACGTGACGCTCTTCCGTGCGATGGGCCACGCGCTCGCTGAGCCGAAGGTAAGGGCGCTTCTCGTGTTCGTGGTGATGATCGCCTCCCTTCAGGCGGCGGTCTTCATGATCCTCGAAAACTGGGGTTTTGTGGACGCGTTCTACTTTGCCATCGTCAGTATGGCGACCGTCGGCTACGGCGACCTGACGCCCCAGACCGTCCTCGGAAAGCTCGCCGCAATCGTGTTCCTGTTCATAGGGATCGGCATCTTCGTGCTGGCCTTCTCGGCGTTCGCGCAGGCCTTCCTGCAACGGCTCATTGCAGATCGGCCCGATCAAGCCGGCGCTGACCATGAGGATGGTCAGTCGGGCGCGGGGCACGCTGCGATATCGACACACATCTCGGTCACTGAAAGGGAGGCTTGACGTGCCAAGACCAACTGCAACCGGGCGCAGGGCCCGAGGACAACCCCTGCGACAGCGCCTGCTGGGTTCCGTGGCGCTCTGGGCGGGGCTTGTTCTGACCGGGGTCGCGCCTGCGGGCGCGCAGGTTCTTGTAGGAGACGGCACCGTCACCTGCGGCGCCGCCTACACCGTCGCAAGCGGCGACACGCTCAGCCTGATCGCGCAGCGCGCCTACGGCGACCCGCAGCTCTACGGCTTCATCGCGGACGCCAACTGGGACGCTCTCGGCGGCAACCCCGAGAACATCAGCGTCGGCATGGAACTCACGATTCCCTGCGTCGACGCCACCGGCAAGGTGCTGACGGCCGAGGAGGCCGCCGCTCTTGCCGGGACGCTCGCCGGCGTGGTCAGCGCCTCGGGCCCGCTGACGGCGGACCAACTCGACACGCTCCTTGGTCCCGTCGCGCTGTTCCCCGACGCGGTGCTCTCACGGCTCCTCGTCGCCGTGACTTTCCCGCTCGACGTCGTGAAGGCCGGGCGCTTCATCGAGGGGGCGGCCGATCTGCCCGATACCGAACGGGCAAAGCAGGCCCGGGCGCAGCAGTGGGATCCGAGCGTGCAGGAACTCGCCGCCGCCTTCCCGGACCTCGTGACCCGCATGAACGACCACATCGACTGGACCGAGCAGGCCGGTGAGGCCGTTCTGGCACAGACGGACGACGTCCTGAACTCGGTCCAGCGGCTCCGGGCAAAGGCGCAGGAAAACGGCTACCTCGTCGACAACCAGGCCCAGAACGTCGAGACGGTGGGCGACACCATCATCATCGAGCCCGCGCAGCCAGGCGTGGTCTACGTCCCCACCTACGAGAGCGAGGTGGTCTACACGACGCCGATCACCAGCCCGCCCGTTTACTACTACGACGACTGGGACGATGACTGGGACGACGCCCTGGTCGCGGGCGGCATCATCCTCGGCGGGGCGATCATCCTCGACGAGATCTTCGACGATGACGACTGGGACGGCTGGGGCGACTGGGACGACGATGTCGACCTCGACTGGGACGGTGGCGACATCACCATCGACCGGGGCGACATCAACATCGACCGCGACGAGATCAACATTGGCGGCAGCGACCGGGTGCAGGTCGGCGACGGCCAGTTGGGCGACGGGCAGCGCGGCCAGATCGGCGACGGCCAGTTGGGCGACGGCACCCGCCGCGATGGCAGCGACCGCGTCAGCATCGGGGATGTCGAGCGGCCGGAAATCGCGCGTCCGCCCCGGGCCGAGACACGGCCCGCCGTGGGCGACCGCCAGTCGGTCGGCTCCTCGGCCAGCCGCGACGCGGCGCGGGCCAAGATCGAGTCCCGCCAGGCGGCGGGCGCCGGAGTTGCCAACCTTCCGGCGAACCGACCGTCGGTGAACCGCCCCTCCGGCGGGTCGCGGCCAAGTGCGGGCACGCTTCCCTCCTCGGCCAACCGGTCGCTGTCGGCGGACCGGAGTTCCAGCATCTCGCGCCCCACGACGACGCGGCAGCCCACGGCGCGGGCGCCGAGCAATTCGAACGCCTTCCGGCAATCGTCGGGCGGCAGGAGCGGTGCCGCCATGTCCTCGAACCGCGGACGATCGAGCATGGGCGGCGGCAGAGGCGGCGGCGGCGGCCGTGGCGGTGGCGGAAGGAGATGAGGCCATGACAAAACAATCATTCACGATCGCCGCGATTATCGCCCTCGCAGGCACCGCGGCCCTTGCCGAGCCCCGGTCGTTCGCGACACCCGACGAGGCGGTCGCCAGCCTCGTGGCGGCACTCGAGGCCAAGGACCGCAACGCCGTTATTGCGATCTTCGGGGCCGAGAACCTCGACGTCATCTCGACGGGCGACGCTGCCGAGGACGGGGAAATCTGGGGAGAGTTTCTCGACAGTGCACAGGACGAGACCCTCATCGAACTCGACGCGCCAGACGTGGCGACGCTGTTCGTCGGGCGCGAACTGTGGCCCTTCCCCGCGCCCCTCGTGCGCGGGGACGCGGGTTGGACCTTCGATGCGGAGGAAGCGCGGGAAGAAGTGCTCGCCCGTCGCATCGGGCGCCACGAACTCGCCGTCATCGACGTACTCCGGCGGGCGAACGGCATCCAGTCGATCTACCGCCGCTTCGACCACGACGGCGACGGCGTGATGGAGTTCGCGGCGGGCATCCTGTCGTCGCCGGGCCAGAGGGACGGTCTCTACTGGGCCGCGTCCGAGGGCGGCCTGTCGCCCTTCGACGACCGGATCGCGCGCGCGAACCTCGGCGGGTTCGCGATCGACGGGCAGGACGTGGAGCCGGACCCGTGGGAGGGCTACTACTTCACGATCCTGCAGGCGCAGGGCCCCACCGCGCCCGGCGGCGCCTATAGCTACCTTGTGAACGGCAACATGGTCTCCGGATACGCCGTGCTCGCCGTGCCGGCGATCTACGGCGACACCGGGATCATGAGCTTCATGGTGGGCGAGAACGGGATCGTCTACGAGGCGGACCTTGGAGAGGAGACGCTCACCACCGCGCTCGGCATCACCGTCTTCGATCCGGACGAAGGATGGGAACCCGTGGAGTAACAGGACGGCGGGCGACGGCGAGAGGCGCCGTTCGCCCGCGACCGCCAGAGATGGTCGACGCGGCGTTCAGCCGCAATGGGAATCTCGAAGCGGACACTTTTGGGAGCTCCTCAAAGGTCCGCTGTGGGCCGGTAGTCTCGGTCCCACCGAGAGGTCGACGCATCCATCATGCATGCAGTTGAGCTGCGCCCGAAGCGTTATCCGAGTGCTCTTCTTTAACTGACCGCGAAACCGGCGAAGGGGACGTCCGTAAGTCGCTGCTTGATGCCCGTTCCTGGGGCTGGAATTGGGAACGGCAAGGTCCTGCTATAGCGCAAGGCGAACTGTTTAGGCTTGGGTCGGGAGTGTGCACTTTACGACCATTCCCTCTCCGTTCAACGATCGGGTCGGCGGCAAGGCTTACCCCTTTAGGTCCATAACCCACATCATCTTGTGATTTGCGATCTGGCTATTGGCTCGGTCTCGGGCTGCATGAAGGCGAGGTTCACGGACGGTGGATGCCGGGACGGTGGGTGTGGGCAGACAGCTCCCGGAAAATCGTAATCAGATCCGGCTCAGACCCGCGCGTGCCGCGCGCGCCTTGTCTGCGTCGTCATGCTCGAACGCAGCCTCGAGCGTCTTGATCTGCGCGCCCGAGAGGCCGGACTGGCGCATCAGCGGCTTCCAGCTTGCCGCGATCGTCCTCGCCATGGCAAGAGCTCGCGTGGCCGCGTCCTCCCGGCTCAGGTCGAAGAACTCGGCCGCCTCCAGAGCAAGGTCGAGAGACGCTTCGAACGGCTCGCCCTCCATGATCGCCGTCTTGAGGTAGCGGTGCCTCTCGGGCTGCGGGTTCACGTCAAAGAGCGGAGAAAGGCGCCAGAGGTTTTCACCGGCATAGAGGAAACCATGGTTCTTCAGATGGTCGTCGGTGTTCGTGACGAGCACGGTGAAGAGCATGCGGGCCCACAGCTCATGCAGGTCCTCCCGGGGGGTCTTGCTGATCACCCGGATGACCTCGGCGATCTCGGTGTACGACCCCTGGTCTGCCCCGGACCGTCCCAGGGCCGTGCGTGCGGAGAAATAGGGAACGCGCGCAGAGCCCCGCCGATCAAAGCGGCGGATGAGCGCAACCGGGTGGTCGGAGGCCTCCAGCATCAGGCGTGCGTCCGGTGCCCGAAGGCCACACTGCCGGGCCAGATGCAGCGTTGCGACCTCAATCCGCTCGACGGGGCTCTGGTCGCCGATCGAGGAGAATTTCGCGATCCACAGTGCCTCGGCGTCCTGGACGTTGGCTTTGGGTCGCGCCCCGCCGATCGATCCCCCCGCACCAGCGAGGCGGCGCAGATCCTCGTTCGACATTTCCCGCCGCTGTTCAATGAGCCCGGCCATCGCGCGCAACTCATCGAGCTGAACGAGATGAGGGACCGGAGTCCGGTTTCCGGTGATCACCCCACCGGCCTCGTCCGTGAAGCGCAAGGCCCCCTGGCGCGTCGCATCGTCCGCTAGGGTGAGCATGTCGAGCTCGGACAGGCCTGTTCCGTGGATGCGTTCCATCAACGGGCGTCCCCAGGCGTCGGGCGTCGCATCCTGGAAAACGGCCGGCAGACTGTCGCGCGGATCGCCACCCGCGCCCATTGATGCGTAGAAGGGCGCAAGCCCCAGCGGCAGAGCTGGCGAAAGTGAGAAGCCGCGCGCGTCCTCGACCCAGGACTCGAGGTATCGGAACTCGGAATACTGCCGCCCCTTCTCATGCGTGAGCTGCAGCCGGCCCACCGGCAGGAGGGTTTCACCGATGCAGACAGTGGCCGTCTTCTTGTTTGAAGGACCCGCCATCAGAACCCGACCCCCTGATCGTCGTCGGTGGGAGTGTCCGTTCGGTCGACGGGGGTGACTCGGCGCTTGCCGAACGTCTTGCCGCGCTTGGGCAAGGTCTCGACGGCGCGGGAGAGGCCAACGGGATCCGTCTCGATACGCAGGATCCGGGCAAGCGCATCTGGCTCCCCGAGCGCTGCCAGAACCAAGGCGAGATTTCCGATCCCGACCCCGTGGTCGCCAAGTTCGATGCGCTGCACCGTCTTCTCAGACACGCCCGCGCGCTGCGCGAGATCGAGCCGGGCGAAGCCCCGGGCAAGGCGCGCGAACTTGACGTTGCGTCCGAGCTCCGTCAGGGATCTCTTCGCACGGAGGTTCGACATGTCAGTTGGCCTCATATGACCTATTCGGATCGCGTGCAGGTCATATGAGACCAGTATTGTTGATGGTCAAGGGTCGACAACCACGACAGGGATCTACCCCCAACCCCCGCCGCTCATCGGCGCACTGGCAAGCAGCGTTTGGCGGTCGGCGACCATCGCGTCTCCCGTTCGATCACAGGCGGGGACTTCACGACCGAATTTGCTGGAACAGCGGAAGTCGCAGGAATACCAGCGGTACTGAATCGCGTATCCAGCCAGTGCTGGATCTGCGGGTTGAGCCAGGTCTCCCTCGATCCGAAGGATCCATTCCCGGGTGGATTAAGGCACTCGTATACTTGCGAAACCGCATGATCCGGTTCGTATCGCGTACGCCAGAACGGACGTTCGCGGTCAGGAACTGAAGGCCGGCATTGGGCCGTTCCTGCTCAAATGAGGCGGTCACGAGATCCGGGGGGAAGGGCGGGGACTGGGACCTTCGGTGAGGGGTCGAACGCCTTATGCTTCGGAGGATCCCTGGACCGTAATGTGATATCGCACTGCAAAGGGAGGCAGGCTTTCGATCTGATCACAGCTCCAGCCCCCCGAGAGCGAGCCGGGCGTAGCCTGCCGGAAGAAGTGTACTCGCCTCAGATGCGTCGGGCGTGACCCGATCTCCATCGAGAGTGCCGTGACAGGGGAAAGGATGAGGTCCGCCACCGCGAAGCCCGATTCTGACAGGCAGCAGCCCGGCGACAGGGCCGTGCGCGCTCGAACCAACGACGCCGCCGAAGGTTAAGCCCCATACCTATCTGACGACGACGATGGTCGGTGGAAGGTCTCGGTTCACGAAATCGGCGGGACATGGTGGTCCACGTTTCGAGTGCGTCAGCCGGGCGGCAGCTCGTTGCGTTACGTCCACGCCAGCATTATGCCCGTGCAATGATCTCGAAGCGCGACACGTAGTCACCATGTCAGGTCAGGGAAAGGACCCCGGGAAAGACCCTGGCGAACACCTGCGGTCGCTTGCGCCCCGCGACCGGAGGCCGGTAAACGCGGAGATGGTGAATGACCGGGCGAAGCTCATCATGCACCGTCTGATCGCAAAGAAACTCAGGTGCGACCCTGATGTTTTGGCGGTGGTCCGCGAGCGCCTCGACCGGTTCGGTGACGACGCCCCGAAACATGTGTGCGAGTGGAAAGCGATCCTGCGGGCAGATGTTGACACCGTTCGGAAAAGGTTGACCGAACGGTCTCTCGAAATGACGCGATTGCGTCTCAGCTCCCCTTTGGTCGGCGTGATACCTTTGGAAGACCTGAACCTTCGTCGGCGCATATATCAGAAGGCAAAGCTTGGAGTCCGCTGAACGAGCAATCGGTAGCAGCCCTGGCTCGCGATGAGACAGCTGCGCGCATTCTGCCCACCCCCAGAAGATAATCCGAAGCCTCCCGCACGACCCGGGCGGTCAGTATGCTCACGAGCCGGGCCTGCGATTTCCTGCAAGGGCTGAACCCGTCATGGGCGATTCAGATATCTCCGAACGCGGGGACTGCTCCTCCGCCCGGTTTCAGCCGATCAACCTGCGACGAGACCGACCCGAACCAAGTCGGCGATCCTGACGAGGTGGCCACGCTTCGCGTTACCCTCCGTGCAAGCCCCAAAGACGTCGATGTTCGCATCGCGCAGCGCTGACATGAGTCCGCGCGACGTCGTGCCAAGCTCCTTCGCGAGCGAGGCGAGTGGGACGAAGGTCATCTGGAACGCCGCGAGGTGCTCCGGGCGGATGATCCGGGCACGCCCTCGGAAATGCTCCCGCGTCTCGCACCCAAGGAGGCCGATGTCGCACCAGTGGGCGATGCACTGGGCTTTCCAGCCGGTGATCTGGGCTACCTCCTCGACGGACCATCCCCGATCATGGCGGCGGTCCTGAAGATGGCTCTTCAGGTGCGCCCGCGGGAACGCGAAGTCGCCAAGCTTTCCATGGATGCTCTTGCGGCACGGGGCGATCTCCCCCGCCATGATCGCGCGGAGCAGGTGCAGGAGCGCCGCCTTGTCGGTCGTGAACCGGAGGGAGATCTCGGAGAAGGCCACCATCTCCCCCGCGAGATCCTCGACCTTCTCGGCGATGCGGTTCACCATCTGCGCGAGCGCCTCGCGGTCGTGGATACCATCCAACAGTGGGTGTCTCGCGGGGATCAGGGTCGGCGCCAGAACCCCCGCCTCTTCCAAGAGCCGGTACTGGGCCTTGGAGATACCGAGGAAGTCACGGGTCGCCGTCTTGTCGAGAACGGCCTCGCGGGCGGCCTGGAGGGCCTCTATGGCCTCTCTGGAGACAACCGTGTGCCGGTGGCCGAAGCCGCTCCGATGGAGCCGCCCGTCGAGATGACCGGTCGAGACGGCGTCGACGACACGTTCGGCCCGCACGCCGAGAAGGCGCCCGGCCTCGGCGGCCGCCATCCACGCACGTTCGGTGTCCGCCGGGAGCGCAGCGCCACCATAAGACCCGTCGAACGTGTCAGCCGCGACGTCAGAGAGGACGGCCCGGAAATCCCTGTAGGCCTCCGACCGGAACCGCATCAACCCGTCGTACCACTTGCCCAAGCGCTCGGGCAGTGTGGCGCCCTGACCGGCCGCGAGACGCTCACCTACCGTCTTGGAGAACCCGGCCGGCCAGTCACACAGCATGCCCGAGATAGGCGCGAGGAAGGCGCGCGCGGCTTCCGGTGTGCGGGGGAGGTTGGTCTTGCCCGGTTTCCCCGTCCGCGAGCGGGCCTCGCTGCCGGCGAGGAACAGGAGGAAGCTCCCGATGTCGGCCGGCGTCCGGAACGCCATGGCCGGCGGAAGAAGTGCCCGCGACGGGTGGATCTCGCCGGCAATGAGGGCAGAGATGGCGATCTCCCACGGGGCCGCAGGTCGCGCCGGGACCCGGTCCAGAGGACATCCGCAGGCACAGGACCCATAGGATCCCTTGTCCGGCTGGAACGGCTCATGGCACAACGGGCAGGTTCCGACGAGGGCGACCTCATGGGCGGGACAGGCGGTCACGAAGACATGTCCCCAGGCCTCGTGATGCGGCCGCTTCTCAGTGATGCAGCTCGGGCAGACGGGCGCGCAGGCATTCCGCTGGAAACGCCATTCGAGGACCGGTCGCTCGGCTCCCGCGCGCGGCGTCATGGCCGCGATCGACCCCGGAGGCACACCAAGGCTGAGCTCGACAGCGCCAAGGGCCTCGATCATCGGCCGCCCGTAGGTCAGGCCAAACCCCGAGAGGAACTCCGAGACGTCCGAGTAGGACTGCGCGCCGGCCAGGCGGCGCAGGAAGCCCGGAAGGCTCTCGCGGGGCTGGGGAAGGATGGCAGGGGTCACGAGGCGCTCCGCATGTCCCATTTGACTTGCAGGCCGTCCGGCGTGTGGACGTCGAAGGCAAGCCCGGCCTCGGCCATGATCGCGGCGTAGGAGCGGATCAGGAGCGCGTCCTCAGGCATCTCGCCCTGGAAGAAGGACAGGGGAGAGATCGGTCGCTGTTGCAGGCCCTTCGCCACCGTCCGCAGGAGGTCCATCGAGAGGGGGGTTTCTGCGGCGCGCAGGAGCGCCGCCTTGAGGATCCGGAGCGCGACGGGCACGCGTCCGCCGGAGGCGCCATAGAGACGAGGGGTCAGTGCCTCGAACCCCACCTCCAGAGTTGTCCCTGCCTTGCTGATCGCTTGAAGGGCGGCGATGACAACGCTCGCGAAGGCGGCCCGCTCGGTCTCGATCTGCCAGTCGTACGGCCGGATGTAGACGGTGTTGGAGCTCCGGTCGCGGAGTTGCTCGTTCCCGTCGATGATGGCCTGGAACCGGGGAAGGCCGTAGAGGATCAGGCAGACACCGGTGTCGTCCACGATAGTCTTGAAATGGTCGGCGGCTGCCCGCGCGGAGAGGTTAGCGCCGCGTTCGGCGGCGTGGCTGCACTCGTCGATGGCAAGAACTCGGATGCCGGTCTCTCGGATGGCGGTCACGACCCGGCGCCTGAGGATGTCGGCGTTCTCGCCGTCATGCCATTTGCGCTCCACGGCGCCGAGGATCGCGCGGTAGATATCGCGATCGTTGGGCTTCGGGGGGAGCTTGCCAATTCCGAAGTCGTCGGTCGGAAGGATCAGCGCAGTGCCGGTCGGAGGGCGCCCGATCTTCTTCCGCAGGTACTTCACTGTGAACTCCTTGCCCGTGCGCGTGGGGCCGAGGAGCGGGATCACAAGGCCGCTGCGCGGGTCCTTGTGCATGATCAGATCCTCAATCTCGGCGCAGGCGCGATTGAATGCATCATGGCGGATGAGCTGGGAGAGAAGAGGCAGGGCGGTGGCGGACATAAGGTTACTCCAGGTCGATGAATTCGGGGATGGTGGATGGGCGGGAGATGGGCGTGCGAATAGCGGGGGTTTTGGCGGCAGCCGTCATCGGCGGATTGACAGCCGGAGAAAGCGCGCTCCGGTCCAGGATCTCCTGGTGGATGAGCCGGGTTTGCTCCTCGGCGCGGGCCTGCTTGAGGTTTGAGTTTTTCGGCTTCTTGCCGCTCTTCGCCTGCATGACCCGATCGGCCTCGAGCGCGAGGTCGTAGACGATAGAACCCGCCCTGCGGTCGGACCGCTTCTGCGCCTCCGACTTCCGCCGCAGGATTTTCGCCTCCTCGAACCCTACTGCGAGAAGAGTGGGATCCTTTGACGGAACGGAGAAATGCGTCCGGGTTTTCGGGTTCAGGACGGCGATCTCCCGCGCATCCGACGGGTCGCATCGAACCTCGACCTCCTGGCCATCGCCAAGCTCAGCGATCAGGGACGCGAGATCCTTGGAATAGTACTGGAAACCGCCGACCTCGACGCCGTACTTGTGAAGGACGCGCGTCGTCGCGGAGATCATGAACATATCCTGCAACTCCTCCGGCGTCGGCGGAAGGGGAAGGAGGACCGTCTGTTCGAGCCGCTTCCAGCTCTCGATCGGGGACTCGCGAACACGAAGAGGCGAGGCCACGCGGCGGCGCGTCTTGACGCCGTAGACGTCGTAGCGCCATTTCTGGATCATCTGGTTGAACTCTTCGACCGTGAGACAGGCTTCCTGCTCGGCCAGCTCGGTCCGCGTGCGGCGCTTCATCAGCACCGACTCCGTGGCGCCGGGGAGTGTGCAAATGAACCGCTTCAGCTCCCGAAAGAACCGCTCGATGTGCGGCTTGTCTTCCGGGTGCTTTGGCATGCATTTGTGCCATTCGCTCCGGCTGTTGACCACAAATGCCTCGACTGCGTCCCCACCGTTCTCCGACCCCTGGTCAGAGCTGATGGTCTTCGGAATGCCCGCAAGGATCGTCCTGTTCTCGATCCCGAGCCGGTCGAAGAGCGCCTCGTTCTTCGGAACAAGGCATTCCTTGAGGGCGCGGAGCACGAGTTCCCCTTTTGGCGCGGTGAGCGAGACCACCAGCGCGAGAATCCACCCTGTCGCCACATCAATGATCGCGCAAATCGTGGGGCGGCCGACGATACGGTTCTGCCGATCGACGAGAAGTATCTTGGCCGTGTGGCAGTCAATCTCGACGAGGTCCAAGGGGTACTTGACTGAATGGAAGAAGGCGGCACGAAGTGTTCGCTTGCGATGCTCGTCCGCCGGCAGACGCCGCTTGAGGATGTCGTAGACGGCCATGGTTCTCAGGATGGCCTCGACGGACTGCCGGCCGCACGGACCCGGTTCATCATTACGTCCCTCCAACCGATCCACGTAGACGGTCGCGGCCTTGTCCGTCAGTGTGCCAACGCTGATCCTGTCGTTCCGAAGGAAGACTTCCTCGAGGAGATCAAGAACGATGTCTTCGAACTCGTCGCTGTGGCGGGACTCGGGGTTCCCACGGAGATGGCACTTGGGAACGAGAGGCTGGCTGGCTCCGCTCACGTCCATCTGTCGCCAAAAGAACACCGTGCGACGGCATGGTGCATTCTGAAGTTTCTCGTAGCCCCGAGTGATGCCCTTGTCGGTGACGCGTCCATGCGCGATCGGGATCGCCTTTTCGACCGACAACAGGCCACCGTGCTCTTCGATGACGCAGGTCAGTTCCTTCAGGAAAGCCCGCCGGTACCGGGTTTCCTGGCGCGCCTTCTTGTCCGGGATGTGGAAGCCCTTGGACGGGGCTTCATCCGCCCGCCGGACCTTGCCTCCGGCCATGAGGAGACGGAACTCCTTGTCGGAGAGCACGGCCTCCTTGCCGTTGGCCGAGACCATCTTGACGATTGCCGGTCCGTGTACTGTGACCTCGTAGTCTTCACCCGCGAGGTCGACGATCCGTCCGACGGCATGATCTGCGAGCGGCATCAGAAAGGCAGCCTCTTGAGATGGCCGCTCTCGGTCGTCGCGGGCCAAACCATGGTGGTCGGCGCGATCTCCGCGCTGACGATGTCAGCCTCGAGGACGCCGGAGGCGATCGCCGCAAGGACGACCGTTTGCGTCAGCCCGGCATCGCGAACGACGCGCTCGAAAGCGAGGGGGCCGTCGGCGAGGACGGCGGTCAGCCGAGCTGTGATCTCCGGTTCGACGCGTGTCCCGACGCTGAAGTTCAGGATCGCGAGGTTGTGGCGATAGCTCTCCGGGAACTGGCTGTCATCGATGACGATCAGCTCCAATCCGAAAGAGCGGAAGAAGGCCGGGTATTCGAGGATCTGGGGATGCTTGCTGATGAGCCGTGAGGCCCGGGTTTCCATGAAGACCGATTTCGTCGTCAGCTGAACCTCGAAGTCGGGCGTGTAGACCTTCGGCTTGTAACCCGTGCCGCGGAACGCCTCGAAGAGCGCCTCCTTCGTCGGAAACACGCGTCCTGAGTTCATCTCGATCGTCATGGGCTGCGGCCGGAACGACACCACTCGCGGATCGAGGGCGAGGGCCCGCGCGGTGTCCGCTTCGTTCCGGCTCTCGAGCTGCATCATCCCGACCGACTTCGTCGTTGAGAGGAAGTAGGCCCTCTTCATGAGGCCGCGTTTGTGGATCCGACGGGCTGTCGGAGCTGCACGTTTGTCAATTTTCATGTTCTGTCTTTCTGCCTACTGTTAGTATTACTAACACGATTCGCTTGAGGAGCGTGACTCGTCTGAAGACCGCGGGGATTGTCGTTTGAACGACCTACCGGCGCTGGAGGTGATCGCCGCCGAGACCAACTGGCTGGCCTTCGGCCGGCTACTCCGTGCCGCCATGCGGGCGCATGAGGATTATGGGTTCATTTCTCCGGGCGACGTCATCTCTCGCGTTGCTGAACTGAGCGGAAGGGATCCCTCGAGCCTTCGAAATCCCCTCTCAGCGGAAGCTTGGATCGCGCGTCACGCCCCGGAAATGAATCCGGAGGAAACAAACCGTTTCGCAATGACGAGCGTTCTTCTCCTGGCGCAGATCCATGGGGTTTCGCCGGGCATGGCGCAGGAGCTGGCCCCCCGGGTCTATGCAGGGAGGCTTACCCGGAAGGCCCTCAAGAAGGCGCTCGAGGAGGCCAAGCAGGCGGAACACGCTCCCGGTGGTGTGGGACACGAGCGGTGGCACCGCACGCGGGCGTTTGAAGACCGCGCCTTCGAATTCCTGAAGGAGAACCTGGCCCTCCTTGGGTTCAGTGCGGGGGCAACCATTGGGCTTCGGGCGGAGCCCCGGACGGTGCCCTATGATTTCGAGATCCGCGTAGGTGACGAGGTCGTCGCCGTCGCGGAGGTGAAGGCGCATCGGCAGAAGGTCACGCATCGGGTCCAGGTCGAGACCTTGGCAGTGGCTGCGCTTCTCCGCCGGGAATTTCCCGAGGTACTCCTCGTTGCCTCGCAGGATTGGGAGCGGGCCATGCCTTCCATGGCTCGTATTCGGGATGAACTCCATCTGAAGGGCGTTCGTCTCGCGACCCTGCACGAAGACACCTCGGACCGCGACCAGGCGGCCGCCGTTGAATTCTGGTGAGGATTCGCTGGGAAGATGGGAGGCTTCGTCGTCGCCGGAAATGAGCAAACTATTTCTCAGGTCGGAAAGCAGGAACGGGGGCGATACAGACCTTCATGCGCATCGCGCATAGGTGCGCACTCGGCCCACAACGGTCGCTCGCTCGCCATGCAGCGAACGTCCGGTCCGCTACTCCTGTTATCGCCGGAACCAATCGGAGATTCCGTGCACCTGAACGAACCGGCCGAGCGAGCATGAGGGCCTCAGACATGAACTCCAACACCCTTCGCCGGCGGAGACTCACCCCATCTCCCGCGGCGGCTTGTCGAGATCTGCCTCGACCAGCGTGATCAAGAATCGCTTCGCCGTCTCGTCGTTCCGGTAAGGGAACACCTTTCGGAACGTCTCGAGGTCGAAGTCGGGCTTCGATCGGTGGAGAGCGGCGCGCGCTGCCCGCGCGCCCTCGGCATCGCCGAGCGCGGCGCAGCAGGCTGCGAGGTAGGCGTGCGTGTAGAATGGTGGATCGCTGATGCGCAGAAAGGCCTCCCGCGCCTCCGCGTGGCGTCCCAGCGTGTGCAAGCACCGGCCCTGGATGCCCCAGTACCAGTTCGGATGGTACGGATTGAGCCGCATCCCCTCGCGGATGCGCTGGAGGCCTTCCTCGGGCCTGTCGTCGTACATCAGGAAGCGGCCGTATTCGGTGAGGAGCAGATCGTCGTTCGGGTTCGCGGCGAGCCCGGCCTCGAAGTGGAAGGCGGCCCGGTCGAAATCGCGCGTCAACAGGTAGGCCATCCCGAGGGCGCAATGGCCGCGCGGCTCGCGAGGGTCCAGACGCACGGCACGTTCGGCGACAGGGATAAGGTCCGCAACGTCGAGATCGATGTCGAAGTACCAGCGCAAATAGATCTGCGACAGCGCGAGAAGACCCCAAGCCCGTGCGTTCAGCGGCGCCTGCTCCGCCGCGCGTGCGAAGCAGGTAATCGCCTCCCGGAATTCGGCGGCCTCGGGCGTGCTCATGTGCCTGAGACCACGCATCACCAGAGCGTAGCCCTCGAGCTCGTCCTTCGGGCGGCCACGCGCTTCCACCGACTCCGTATCGATGATCCTGCCGACGACTGCGCCCGCAACCGAGCGCGCGATCTCGGACTGGATCTCGAGAATATCCTCGAGAGCGCGGTCGTACCGCTCGGCCCATATCTCCTCGTTGTCCGTACAGCTAACCAGATGGGCGGTGACGCGGATCCGCTCGCCGGAGATCCGGACCGACCCGCCGAGGACGAAGCGGACACCAAGCTTCCGGCCGATCTCCTCGGGATCATCGCGGCCTTCCGTGAAACGGAAGGAGGAGTGCCGCGCGACGACAAGCAGCTCCGGGCTCCGGGCAAGTTCGACGATCGTGTCCTCCGCGATCCCCTCGCCGAAGAAGAGAGCATCGGCGGCGTCACCGAGGGCCTTGAACGGCAGGACTGCGAGGGAGGGGCGCCCCGGAACGGCGTGTTTCGACAGATTTTCGCTCTGGCCGGCGGGCCCCGGTGGCACGTCCGGAAGGCGTCGCGATGCGTCGCCCGACCGCAACCGCCGCACGTCGCGGATCAGCTCCACCGTCGGCGGTTCCGGCGTGACGCCCAGTTCCTGCCTCAGCAGTTCGCAGAGTCGATCATACTGCTTGAGCGCGGCGTCGTAACGACGCTGGCCACAGTAGGCGCGGATCAAGCGCCGATGCACATGCTCCTGGAGCGGGTCCTCCGCGAGAAGGCGCTGAGCGGTCGCGATGGCTTCCTCGGTTTCTCCCGCCTCATCAAGAGCATCGACGAGGCGAAGAAGGACGGACATGAACTGCGAGCGGAGCGCGCCACGTTCGGCCTCGGCCCAGCGGTCGAACTCGGGTGAGACCCCGTTCAGACCTTCAAGGAAGTCCCCGCGATAAAGCCGGGCGGCCCGGCGCAAGCTCTCCGGGCTGCCCATGGCCCGGGCGGCGCTCAGAAACTCCGTGGCGTCGATATGCATGAGATCGATCGCGAGCCCCACCGATGTCGCGTCGGATGCGAGGACGCCGGAAGCCGGCCCGAGCGACTTCCGAAGAGCGGAAAGCGCGGTGCGAAGGCTGGCGCGGGCCTGGTCCTCACCACCGTCCGCCCAGAGCAGTCCGCAGAGCGTGTCCCGCGGGACCGGGGCTTCCGGCCGTCTTGCAAGGTAGGCCAGCAGCGCCTGGTTCTTCCGTGCGCCGGCGAGGATGGAGACGTCGCCGACATGTGCCGCGAATGGGCCGAGGACCCCCAGGGTCAGGATGTCGTCTGCGCGTGAATCCACTTTTTGCGCTGCCTTTGCGCCGACGCCTACGTCTCGCTTACGGACGGAGGATACCGCTGATCCATCACGCACCGCAAACAAAGGATCGGCTGCCATGTTCGACATCAACCCCGATACGCACCGCTTCTATCTGTCCGACCTCGAGCGGGCCTGCGCGAGGAGCGAGCGCCAGCAGGCGTCAGTCGAGAGGAAGCATCGGCGGATTTCGCGTCGTTCGTGGTCAGAGACTCTCTTGATCTGCGTGGCACTCATCTTGATCACGAACTTCACGGGCATGTGGCTGTGGTAAACCGTTCGGAATCGTCGCCTGAAGCAGGCGATCCACGGCGAGTGGCAATGCGGAAGAGAGGTCGACTCGGGGGGCGCTGGCGCTACGCTACGTTTGTGCATGAGCGGCCCATAGCGGATCTTGGACCGCCGAGCGGCGAATGTCCGGACCGTCATCGTTCAGTTCTGGTGTCGTCGCGCCGCCCGGTCAGTACTTCCCTGAAGCTCTCCTTCTCCGCCGCCACGAAATCGAAGAAGGCTTGCACGCGGCCAAGGTGGCGCATGTCCGGGTGGGTCAGGAGCCGCCAGTCCCGCGCCAGCTCCGGTATCGGACCGAGGACGAGGACGAGGTCGTCCTCGGCGTCGCCGAGTGCCGACGGCAAGGCCGCGAGACCGACGCCCGCCTTCGTGGCCGAGAGCATCCCGAGAACACTGCCGCTGCGGGCGGCATAGGTTGCATGCGGGACAGCGGCCTTCAGCCAGAGGGTCAGCCGGTGATCGACATGGTGCTCGTCGAGGGCGACGAACGAGTGATCCTTCAGGTCGTGGATCGACCTTGGCGCGCCGCGGGACTGGATGTAGCTCCGGCTCCCGTAGACCGACCAGATCGAGTCCGCGATCTTCCGTCCGACCAGCCCGGCGTCCGTGTCGCCCGATCGGAGGGCGACGTCCGCCTCTCCCTTGGACAGGTCGAGATATCGGTCCGCGAGAACGAACTCGATGCGGTAAGCCGGATGCTTCGAGTGAAACCGATCGAGGAGCCCGGACACCGCGAGTCGCACGGCGATGGGTTCGGGGCAACTAAGCCGGAGCACATCCGCATGTGCCACCCGGCCGACCTGGCGTTCGAACTCTTCCACCGCCGTTCCGACCGTTTCGGCGGCCTCCAGAACCTCGGATCCAGCGGGGGTGAGCCGATATCCGGATGGGTGGCGTTCGAAGAGCCTGAAGTTCAGCCGGGATTCGAGTTCCGCGATCCGCCTCGTCACCGTCGACTGATTGACGCCGAGCGCACGTGCGGCTGCGAGAGTGCTCCCGTGTCGGGCGACCGCTATCAGGTACTTGAGGTCGTTCCAGTCGAACATGGCTTGCCACCGAAGCGTCCGGGACCACCCACTATGCGTTTCTGCGGCCCCGTTCTGCAAGACCGACGACTGCCGCCGCCGCACGGTCTGCGTCAGTCTCTTCGTCAAACAGGGAGGACCCTCGATGACCCAAGACATTCATACGGAACCTGACCACACTGAGGTGACGCGGGCGCAGTGGGAAACTGCCGCAGATGGGTGGGATGCCCGGTCGCCAGCGCTCAAGGGCTGGCTGACCGGCCCGACCGGAACAATGCTCGAACTGGCAGGGCTGCGCGAGGGAAGCCGCGTCCTCGACGTGGCTGCCGGCGCCGGGGACCAGACACTGGCCCTTGCCGCCCGCGTTGGCCCGACGGGACGCATCCTTGCCACCGACCTGTCGCCCGCGCTCGTCGAGCGCCTCGGACACAACATTGCGGGTGCAGGGATCCACAACGTGGAGGCCCGCGTCGCGGACGCGCAGGAGCACCTTCCGGAGCGAGAGCAATTCGACGCCGCAATCTGCCGACTCGGTCTGATGCTCATGGTGCGCCCCGACAAGGCTGTCGCCGCCGTTCATGCAGCCCTGAAGCCCGGCGGACGCTTCGCCGCGATGGTGTTCGCGGGACCAGAGGCCAATCCGTGTCTCCGCACCGTCGTTGCGACGGCCCTGCGTCACGCGGGGCTGCCGCCAAGGGATCCCTTTGCTCCGGGGAGCCTGTTCAGTCTCGGTAGGTCCAGCGAACTCGAAAGCCTGTTCCGTACGGCCGGGTTCCACGATCTTTCGACCTTCTCCATCGAGGCGCCGTTCAGGCTTTCTTCCGTAGACGATTATCTCGACTTCCTGCGCGCGGCTGCAGCGCCCGTCCGGGCCATCCTCTCCCGTTTGACCCCGACGACGCAGGATGCAGCCTGGCAGGAGATCCGGGAGCAACTGTCCGCCTACCAGACTGACCGGGAATGGGTCGGGCCGAACACTTTGCTTCTCACCGTTGGTCGCAAGGGTGCGGCGGTGCAATAGACGGTGAGATAGTGTTCACTCTGATCGGGCAATATCGTCCCATCGCGCCGGATATCGCGGTCGCGGCGCTGGGGCATGTTCGGCCCAGTCCGGGCCCTCAGTCCATGTAGGCAGAAGGTCCGAATTTGCGCTGGATGGCAGATCGGGGCAGGGGCTCCGGGGCGAGCCCGAGCAGACGCCGTTTTTGCCATGTCTGCTCCGTGCGCATGTGGACGGATGTGAGCCCAATCACGTCGGGTTGACGGAGCGCAGTCCGATCCGCGCCTTCCGGTAAATGCGCCGCCGCAGGTCCGAGTCGTGTAGCGCGAGCACGTCAGCAAGGGGGGAACTGAGCCGGAGTCGGTTCATGTCGGGCGACCGCTCGGTGATCTTGCGCCGCACGGTGTCTACGTGGCTCTCCAGAAGCGACATCCACTCGCCCACATAGCCGGGAACGTCGTCACCTTCCAGCGTGAGACGTCCGCGCGCCTGCACGATCATGTCAGGATTGCTCTTGAGGTGCCGCGCGATGAGACGGTGCACAAGCAGCTTGACCCTATCGTTCACCGTTTCAGCATTGACCGCGCCCACGTCCCAAGACCCGTCCGGACGCCAGCGCCCGGCAGAAGCTTCCTGCAAGCTATGAACATGAACCTTCATGGTGCACCGGCTTAATCCGACCCGAAGTCTGTCACCAAATCATCGCAGATGAGGGATGAGAACTCAATTCGCCCGCCGTCCGTGCGCCTCATGATGACGACTTGCACAGAGCAGTTCGGTCCCTCGGCGGATCAGGACAGCCGGCCGAAGCCGCCGCCCAAACGAACGAAGGCATCGCGCTCGGGCAGGTCGAGTTCGAGACTGAATAACCCGGAAAGGGCGTCAAGCTGGTGCGCGACCATGTCTCCCACGAGCTTGAGACGCGGCCCTGACAGGTTGTCCATGGCGCCAGCGATCGTCTGAAGTAGGCGCGTGATCTCCCCCCGGAGAGCCGCCGCGGCCGTTTTCGTACGGACCTTGAGTCCGAGATCGGCGGCGAACCGGACAAGGTCGGCCTCCTCGAGTTCCGCCATCGCGCGGGCCAGCCCGAACCGGAAGGAGAAATCGTGGTGAACGCGGGGATCCACGAGAACGGGAACGATGTCGTAGAGCGGCGCAAGATCCGGCGCGACGCCCCGGTAGAGAAGGGCATGGTTCTTCGCGTGGTTGTCGGTGTTGCCGAGCGCCAGGTTCAGGATGGTCATGGTCAGAACGTCGAGGCGTGCCGCAGCGGGCAGCCGTGTCCGGCCGAGGAGATGACCCACAGCAGCTGCATTGAAGGCGCGTCCGTCCTGGCCATCACGCTCGTACTTTAGAGACTTCGGCAGACCGAGTGCCTGGCAGAAGTCTTCCTGGTGAATCCGGTGCACCCGCCCGTCCCGGACCTCCCGGTCGAAACGGGTGATGAGAAGCCCCCTAACGTCTCCGATCGAAAAGGGCGCGGTCTCGGCCGCGCCGAGGCGGTGGGCTTGTCTGGCGATGACCATGAGCGCGTGCTCGTGGTCGACGAGCTGGCCCTCGCTGCGGGACGGGACCTTGAGAATGTGCGTTGTGGGTACCCCGCTCCGTGTCTTCGGAATGGCCATGCGCCCGTCCGGCAGACACGTCAGGGCGATCTTGCCCTGGACACCGGCAAGGGGCGAGGGATCTCGCGTGCCGCCAGGCAGCCGCCGGCGGTCACGCAGCGCGGCCATGATGTTCTGCAGATCGTCGTCTCCCAGCTCGTCGTAATCCGTGTCGAGATGACCCGGGCGCTTTCCGGGGCCCTCGCCCGCCGGAACACAGGAGAGGGCGCCCGGGCAATCCCTTCCGAGATGGAAGAGGAGGCCCGCGATGTCGCTCCGGTTGACGCCGTGCCGCGCCATGACATCCTCGAGCGATGCGTTCTCCTGAAGTAGGTTGTCGAAGAAGGCCCGCGCCGCGTGGTCCTCATACGGTTGTGCCTGAATGGGAAGAGACAGGGAGAGGGGAGGTCCTGCCTCGGCGAGATAGGTGAAGCGGAGCGCGCCGTAGTCGTCGCTCTCGAGCCGCCCGACGGGAACCTCTATCCCGTCAAAGAAGACATCGAGCCGACGCCTCATGATCGGCCCTCGAGCACAAGGTCGAGTCCGAGCTCGGCCGCCGCGGCGAGCGCAATTTGGAGAGAGATGCCGCGCGTGCCGTTCTCGAGCGCTGAGATCAGCCGTCTTGTTGTTCCGACAGCCAAGGCAAGCTCAGACTGCGTTATTCCGACGGCCTTCCGCCGGGCGCGGAGAGCCTGCCCGAAGGCGGAGGCGGTACTGACGGGGGTGGGCATAGGCCTCTCCATTGGGACAGATGCGTCCCATATGGCGAGATTATCGGGTGCGGTCAAGAAAAGAGACGAATTCGTCCCACTTGCAGCAGCACGCGCACTATACACTCAAGAAAGGGACGAATGCGTCTCATAACCTGAGAGGGGCTTGCCGAGCCCAGAGTCCAGGATGTCGACCTCCCGGTCATCTGACTTAAGGACTCAGATGACAGATTCGTACGCCCAACGGCCGTCACGCCATTGACGAAATTGGTTCTCGAACGCTCACCCAAAGCTACCTTCGGCGCACGTTGAAAATCGTGACCGTCATACGCATCCCAATCTGCTACCGTGGGGTATGAACCAACCTTGGCGAATCGTTGGTCCTTTTTCGGCAGTTGTCGCGGGTGTACTTGTCGCCACTGTTGCGTGGCTTGACCGTTCATCGATTTTCGAAAGAGCCGAGGAGGCAACGTCACCCCGCGCGCGACTGATCGCCGCGCACGGGGATGCAGCCCTCGGCGAAGCCAACCAGGTTGCCTTGGCGCTGCTTCCCGAAGTGGAGGCACGGGATTTCGCGGATCCGAACGAAGGGGCCGAGCTGCACCGCCGTCCCTGACCCCGTAGACGCGCCACACCGCGACACGTTAAATTCAATCATCCTGACCCGCGTTCAGATTAACGATGGTCCACTCCCGCAGACGCTTCCAATCGCCCTCGAAAGCCCGCTCCTTGAGGCGTTCATAGACGATGGAGCATTCGGCGATCTGGCCGGTCGAGAGGGTGTCAGTCAGAGCGCGCCGTTCACACTCGAGGTAGGCGCGTTTCAAGGCCGGGACCGCCACTTCATGCAGGTCCGCCGCGCCAGCCACACCGGCACTTCCGAAAGCAAGCATTGCCGAAACCAAAAAGAGCGCCTTGACGTCCATCATCTTCAATCCTCCCAAGGTTCGGGAAGCATGAACGGGCTTGCGCTGCGACGCATGAGCCTCCAGTCCCAAAGAGGCCGTACTTCGCCGATCGAGGGGCCGATTCTTGGGACCTGCGTCCCTGACTCGCTCAGGGTGCGTTCGGCTCGGAGCCGATACCGGCGCGGATCGCCTTGACGATCGCCTTCGCGCGAGTAGGCACACCGAGCTTCGACATCACCCGCGAGACGTGGTTCCGGACGGTCTTCTCGCTGATCTTGAGCGAGGCGCCGATCTCTGCGTTGTCCAATCCCTCTGCAATCCCCTGCAGGATCTGCCGTTCGCGGAAACTGAGGGCGTCGAGGTCTCCTCCGACCGTAGTGCGCCGCGGAAGAAAGGCAGCGAGCGCATCCACCATCTGCGCCCAGGCCGCTTCCTTTTCGAGCATGAAGTGGTTGCGGGACTCGAGCGCGAGGAACTCGGCTGAAGGAATGGCGCGCGCAAGAAGACGTCCTTCGTCGAAGGGGACCACAGCGTCCTGCGTGGCATGTGCGACGAGGACGGGGCAGCGTATCTCGCGGGCCGAGGCAAGAACGTCGATGTCGAACATGATCCGCGTGAGCGCGACGGCATTTCTGGCGGTCGTGGCCTGTCTCTGGAGTTCGCACCAGGACCTCAGATGGTCGAGGGATCCGTCCGGTTGGAACTGGGTGGCGAAGGAACGCATGAAGGCCGCATCCTCGTCCGCCCAGCCGAGCTCGAGCATCTCCAGCATGAGCCTTGCCTTCTCCGGCTCCAGCGGAACATTGTCGCGACGATCTCGGCCTCGCGCATAGGTTCCATAAAGGACGAGCCGCTCTACGCGCTCGGGTCGTCGCGAGGTGTACTCCAAGGCGACGGCGCCTCCTTGGCAGATACCGATCATGGCGACGCTCGACACGCCCGCAGCGTCGAGGATGGCGTCGACATCCCTCACCCAGGCTTCGAACGAGAGATCCGACAGATCGCGGTCGGACAGGCCGCAACCGCGCGGATCATAGCGGATGAGTTGGTGGTGATCGGAGAGGACCTGCAACCAGGGCCGCCACGCGATGCTCCGCCATTGGTAATCGAGATGGGTGAGCCAGCTTGGCAAGAGCAGCACCGGCGGGCCAAAACCCGCAACGGAATAGGCAAGGCGCGTCCCGTCGAAGCTTCGGCAGAACCTCACCCTCGATGCGCCCATCGAAGCTACTCCTTCAGCGCCGTGCCCTTCGAGCGTAACGGAGCGCGGCGCTCACGTCACCTAACCGAAAGCGTGAGGCCAATAGAAGGTGAAGAGAGGCCGCGCCATCACCGTCGCATGCGGCGAGTGCTCCACTCAGTGCGAGAGTTCGCGTCCCAGCCGTCCGACAGCCGCCGCGAGGTCCTCGACGTCTGACAGGCGCGTCCGATGGTTGCAGAACGCCGCCCGCAGGCAGTAGCGGCCGCGCAGGGTTGTCTCCGAGGGGACAGAGAGGCCGGACTCCTGAAGCCGCAGAAGCAGTTCCGTGTTCAGCCCGCGCAGCCCCTCTTCGGACAATCCGCCCGGGTTGAAGCGGAAGCAGACGACGCTCGTCGCCGTTGGCGCAATCAGTTCCAGCGAAGGATCCGCCTCGATCAGGTCCGTCAGGTACCTCGCCTGGGCGATGTTCTGGTCGATCAGACGCCCGAATGTCTCGACCCCGTGGTGCTTAAGCATCATCCAGACCTTGAGCGCCCGGAAGCCCCGGGTCGTCTCGAGCGTGTAGTCGTGCAGGAACTCGCCCGCCGCCAGGCCGCGCGTCGCGCGCTGGAGGTACTCTGCATTCTCCGCGAAGGTTCCGCGGTGCAACGCCCGATCGCGGATCAGGACGCAGCCTACGTCGAAGGGGGCGTGGAGCCATTTGTGAAGGTCGAGTGCGAGGGAATCGGCGCGCTCCATTCCTGCCACGAGGTGTGCGTTCCGGGGCGCGATGGCGATGAGGGCGCCGATGCAGCCGTCGACGTGCATCCAGATCCCCTCGCGCCGGCAGAGGTCGGCGATGGCCCCGAGGTCGTCGACGGAACCGCTGTTCGTCGACCCCGCCGTGGCGATCACGCAGGCCAGCTTCGTGCCTGACCTCCTGTCGGCCTCGATGGCGTCCTCAAGCGCCCGAACGTCCATGCGGAAGTTCTCGTCCGTCGGTATGTGCCTGAGGGCCCTCGCGCCGAGGCCGAGCAGGTTCATCGCCTTGTGGTGGCAACTGTGGACCTGGTCCGAGGCGTAGAAGGCGAGCGGCTGCTCCATCTGCGCGACACCGTCCTTTCGGAGGTCGATTCCTGCCGACGCGTTGCGCGCCGCGGTCAGGCCGATGATGTTCGCCATCGAGCCTCCCGAGACGAGCGCGGCGCTCGCGCTCTCCGGAAAACCCATCAGCTCCCGGATCCAGCGCGTGACCTGCTGGTCGACGAGGTTCGCGGCCGTGTCTCCGCCGCCGAGGTTCGAGCCGTCGACCGCCGCGAGAAAGTCGGCGAGAGCGCCCGTGAGGTCGCCCGCGCCCATGTACCACGCCCAGAACCTCGGGTGCTGGTTGCCCATGGCGTAGGGAATGACCTGGGTTGCGACCTGCTCAAAGACCTCGCGCAGCGGCTGGGGACCAACTGGCGCCGGGCCCGTGAAAGCGGCGCGCACGTCATCGGGCATGGGCCGCCAGACGGGGCCGTCGCGCAGGGTCCGGATCCGGTCCGTCGCGGCGTCGACAGCGGCATGGGCCACGGCGCGGAACTCGGCCCAATCGCAGGGATCGAGAGTGAGGGAACCGCCGACCTCGGAATCATCCTTCATCGCGTGACCTCCAGCCATGGTGCGAGGCGCGGCCGTCCGGATGAGCAGGCAGGCGCGCGGTGCCTTGGTCTGTGAGCCGTGGTCAGCCCGGGTCTGGACGCACCACAACCGTGGCCGCGATCGGCAGGAAGTCGTCCCCGGGCATCCCGACGCGGCGGGCGTGTTCGCGGATCGCGTCCCCATCCACCGCCTCGTAGATGCAGCAGGTGCCCAGCCGTCCGTCAGCCTCCTTGATCACATAGGACCGAACCCAGCGCACCTTGTCGGGCATCTCCTCGCTGCCGACCCGCGCCGACTCCGCCGCCGTCTTCTCGAGCTCCGCCGTGTCCACCCAGGCGCTCGTGCGCCGGATCATGTAGAGTTCCATCGGTCTGTCCTCCCTTTGTCCTCTCAGCTAAGTCGGAAGCCCGGCGTGGACTCCGAAAGTGCCTTCTCCGCGTCGTCCATGTCCTCGGGGATCGTCTCGAAGAGGGGCGTGGTCAGGTACCGCTCGCCTGTGTCGGGCAGCATCGCGAGAATCACCGTGCCCGGCTCGGCCCGTTCGGCAATGCCCATGGCGACCGCGAAGGTGGCCCCGCCGGAGACGCCGGTGAGGATGCCTTCGTGCCGGGCGAGCTTCTTCGCCCAGGCCATGCCGTCCGCGCCTGACACGGGCACGAGGTCGTCGTAGCCGCCGCCGTCGATCGCCTCCTGCAGCACCTGCGGGATGAAGTCCGGTGTCCAACCCTGGATCGGATGCGGCTCGAAGGCCGGGTGGCTCTCAGTGGGGGATCCGTCCGCCCCTCGCTTCTGCGCGACGCCGCTTCCGATCAACTGCGCATTGGCCGGTTCGCTGAGGATGATCCGCGTCTCTGGCCGCTCCTTGCGGAGCACCCGCGCAAGGCCCGTCACGGTTCCGCCCGTGCCGTATCCCGTCACGACATAGTCGAGCCGGTTGCCCGCGAAGTCGCCCATGATCTCCCGCGCGGTCGTGGCCTCGTGGATGTCGGCGTTGGCCTCGGTCTCGAACTGGCGGGCGAGGAACCAGCCGTGCTTCTCTGCGAGCTCCACGGCCTTCATGTACATGCCCGTGCCCTTCTGGGCGCGGGGAGTGAGCACCACCTTCGCGCCGAACATCCGCATCAGCCGCCGCCTTTCGACCGAGAAGCTGTCGGCCATCGTGACGACGAGCGGGTAGCCCTTCTGCGCGCAGACCATGGCAAGCCCGATCCCGGTGTTGCCGCTCGTCGCCTCGACGACCGTCTGCCCGGGCTTGAGTGCGCCCGTGCGCTCGGCGGTCTCAATGATGCTGAGCGCGAGGCGATCCTTCACCGACGCGGCCGGGTTGAAGAACTCGGCCTTGACGTAGAGCCGCACGCCGTCGGGCGCGAGGTTGTTCACGCGGATCACCGGCGTGTCGCCGACGGTGTCGAGGATCGACTCGTAGAGCCGCCTGCGGCCTGAGGTCCTGCGAGTTGTCATCGCGTCCATTGGGGTTCTCCTTCAATGCGGGTGTTCGGGAGGCGCGAAGAGGATGAGTTCCACTCGTTCCGCGCCGTCCACATAGGCGTCATGGCCTGGAGGGATCTCGAAGAAGTCGCCCTCGCGGAGGTGCGTCTCAATGCCCGTGTCGATCATGCGGACGACGAGGTGGCCCGAGATGCAGTAGCCTGTGTGTCTCATGGGGCAGGACTCCGGCGAGCCGAGTAGCGGCTTCTCGTCGGCCTCCCATGTCCAGCCGGGCTCGAAGATGGCATGCATGCCCGTGCTGCCATCGGCCATCTTCAGAATGGAGATGCCGCCCCGCTCCTTCATGTCGAGAAGCTGGTCCGGCTTGTCGAACCGTCTGGTTTCGATCGCAGTCATGGCGTCCTCCCAGAGTGGGTCCATGCCTCCGAACGACACGGAACGCCTCCAATCTACGGACCTGGGCACCGGATGCTTGATCGACTCGTGAAGAATTCGTGCAGATCCGGGACATTTCTGGGGTATGCTTCCACCCATGGCCTGGGAATTCGGCGCCTTTCGGCTCGACCCCGAGCGGTTCGAGCTCACGTGCCGCGGTGAACGCGTGCGGATCGAGCCGCAGGTTCTCACCATGCTCATCCACCTCGTGCGGAACCGGAACCGGATGGTGTCGCGGGAAGAGCTTGTGGAGGTCGTCTGGAACGGCGTCGCGGTGTCGGACGCCAGCATCTCGAGCCGCATGCGGTCGGTCCGCGCCGCGGTGGGTGATGACGGCGCGCGGCAGGAAGTCATCCGCACCGTGCACGGACGGGGGTTCCGTTTTCTCCCCGAGGTATCCGAGGATGCTCCGGCCCGTCCCAAGACGCGCGAAGCAGACAACGACAAGGGCGCGCCGCGAACCGGCAGGCCCTCGATTGCCGTTCTTCCGTTGACGCCACTGGCGGTGGACGATGCGCACGCCATCCTCGCCGACGCCATCCCCCACGAGATCATCCAGGCGCTCTCGCGCCTCCGCTGGCTGTCGGTCACGGCCCGCGGCTCGTCGTTCCGGTTCAGGCAAGCGGCAACCGATGTCGAACTCGCGGCCACGGCGCTCGGCGTCCGATACATCCTGTCGGGCATCATCGAGACGAGCGGGCGGGCGCTTTCGGTCACGCTGGAGCTTGCCGACAGCGGGCCGGGGGAGATCATCTGGGCGGAACGCCTGACATCGGACGTGGGGGAAGTGGACGATCTGCGCGCGCGGATAGTCAGTCACATCGTCGCGGCGCTCGAGCTCGAAGTTCCCGAGAACGAGGCGCGCCAGGCGCTTCTGTCGGGCGCTGACGGGTTCGACGCCTGGGCGAATTATCACATCGGCCTCCGCCACCTCTACAGGTTCACCGCCAAGGACAACGCGACAGCCCGTGGCTACTTCGAGCGCGCGGCCGCTCTCGAACCTGCCTTCGCCCGCGCACAGGCGGGCCTGTCCTTCACCAACTTCATCGACGCCTTCCTCCGCATCGTGCCGGACGTACCGGCTGCGCAGGCAGCCGCGCGACGACATGCTGAACGGGGTCTCGAGCTCGACGCGCTCGACCCGTTCGTGAACTTCACCATGGGCAGGTCGCATTGGCTCACGCACGATCTCGACAGGGCGCGCCACTGGCTCTCGCGCGCCACGAATCTCAATCCGAACTACGCGCAGGGCTTCTACGCGGCGGCCTTCACCTCGATGCTCCTCGGCGATGCTGAGTCAACGGAAAGCGAGCTCGACACGGCCCTCACGCTGAGCCCGCTCGATCCGCTGCTCTACGGGATGCATGGCGTGCGGGCGCAGATGCTGATGCAGCATCAGGAGTACCCGGCCGCCGCGCACTGGGCCGGGCGCGCCGCCGCGACACCGGGCGCGCACTATCTGATAGGAATGATCGCGGTCGTCGCGCACAGTTTGGCTGGGGACCAGGGGGAGGCGGCGCGGTGGCGCAACGAAGTCCGACGGCGCAGGCCGGATGCATCGGCCAGGGACTACTTCGCCGCCTTTCCCACGCGTGACGGTCCCTCTCGTACCCTCATAGCTGCGGAGCTTCGTCGTCAGGGGTTTTGAGCATCCCACCGGGTCGATGACTTCTCCGTGCGGTCGTCCTCGGCACCTCACGACCTCGCGCCCGGGGCGACCATGCGGGGTGTAATGAGCCTCAGCCTTCAGTAGGCGGGCTTCACGGGAAACCAGCCGGGGCGCGCCGGGTCGAGGTAGGCGCCCTCAATGCGGTCGACGGAGAGGGCGCGGACGAGATCCTCGTCCACCTCCACCCCGAGGCCCGGAGCCTCCGGCACATCGAAGACGCCGCCGTCGAGCCGCGGCGGGACCTGCGAGATGTCGGCGCCGAGGTAGGTGCGTTCGGTGTCGATGGCGAGGGTCATGTTGGGGATCGAGGCCGCGAGGTGAAGGTATGCCGCCTGGCTCAGCGCAAGCTCGCCGCCCGAATGCAGCGTCAACGGAAGGCCCGCGGCCTCGGCGATGCCCGCGGCCTTGAGCGTCTGCCAAAGCCCGCCCGCCTGGTGCGGGTCGAGAAGGAGGACGTCCGCCGCCTCCGCCGCGACGATCCGGCCGGCATCCGTCAGCGTGTAGGCGCTTTCGTCGAGCGCGATGGGGACGGGCTGCGCCCGCCTCAGGAGCGCGTGACCGGGAAGGTCCGACAGTTCCAGCGGCTGCTCGACGTAAGCCGGTTCGAACGGCGCGAGGCGGGCGAGCTGCGCGCGCGCCGTGCCCGGCGCCCAGGCGCCGTTGACGTCGAGCCGGAGAGGCCGGTCGCCGATGGCGCGCCGCGCTGCTTCGGCGAGGCGGATATCGGAGGAAGCATCAAAACCGATTTTGACCTTGAAGGTGCCGAACCCTTCGTCGAGGAACGCCGCAATGGCGGGGCCAAGCCGTGCCGGGTCGGCGTGGAACAGGTAGGCGGAGGCCTCAACCCGGTTCCGCCAGCGCCCGCCCCAGAGCCGCCAGAGCGGCTGGCCGCAGATCTTCCCGAACGCGTCCCACATCGCCATCTCGAGCGCAGCGATGGCGAAGACCGCCGCCCGCTGGTGGTGGTAGTAGCCTGCACCGAGGACGTGGCGGTGAAGCCGCTCCACGTCGCTCACGTCGTAGCCGATGGCGATGCGGGCCACGTCCTCCATCACGGCGGGGGTTGAGGGGATCAGGCACTGCGCCTCGCCCCAGCCGGTGACGCCGCTGTCGGTGCCGATCCGCACCAGAAGGCGCGTCGTCCCGGAGCGCGTGCCCGAGCCCCATTCGATCCGCTCGCGGAACGGCGCCCGGACCATGCCGGACCAGACGCTCGTGATTCTCATCGTCGCCCCGTTGACTTGGAACTGAGTTTCAAACTACACGTTGCGGTGTTCCGCGCAAGTCTGGCGGCAAGGGGAGGACAGATGGACCAGCTCACCGAGAGCGAGCAGGACGAGGCCGCCGGCGCCGCCCAGCCGGGGATGCAGGCGCTCGTCCGCGGCCTGGCCGTCGTCGACGTCATCGCCTCGGCCGCGCGCCCGCCGCGGTTCACGACGCTGCTCGATCAGACCCGCCTCAACAAGAGCACGCTCCACCGCATCCTTCAGACGCTGATCGACGAGCGTTACGTCCGGCTCGACCCGCGCGACCAGAGCTATCGCCTTGGCTCCCGCCCGTTCGAGCTCGCTCACCGCGTCTGGGACCAGTTCGACCTGCGCGGGGCCGCCGAGCCCGAACTCGTCCGCCTACGCGACCTCACTCAGGAGGCCGTGCGGCTTGGCGTGCTCGACGGAGGCGAGGTCCTTTACATCGACCAGCGCGAGGCGTTGCGCCCGGTGCGTATCGCCAATGGCGTGGGCAGCCGCGCGGCGATCCACGCCTCCGCGCTCGGCAAGGCGATCGCATCGCACCTCCTCCCCGGCGACCGCCGGGCGCTTGTCGAGGCCGGGACGCTCACCGCCTTCACGGACCGCACGATCACCAGCGGCGGCGATCTCGACCAGCAGCTCAACATCATCAAGGCGCGCGGCTACGCGATCTCGGTCGAGGAGCAGCACGAGGGGGTAAGCGCGGTCGCGGCCGCCATTCTCGATCACCGGGCGCTGCCGCTGGGCGCGATCGGGGTCATCGGGCCGTCGTTCCGCCTGCCCGAGGAGGCGCTGCACGCGCTCGGCCGCGAGGTGATGGAGGCCGCCCGCCGGATCGCGGGCAACGTGGGCGAGGTGGCCATGTCGATCAGCGCGAAACCTCGGCCCTACGCACTGGCGGGCTCCCCCGCCACCTGCGTCATCCCCGGGCAGGAGTTCCTGGCCGAAGGCCCGCACTGGAACGCCGGCACGGGCCGGCTCCACTGGGTCGACATCCTCGCCCCCGCGATCATCTCGGGCGATCCCGCGAAGGGAGAGCGGGAGGAGACGGCGCTGCCGGAGCTTGTCGGCTCGGTGATCCCGCGCCGTTCCGGTGGGCTCGTCTGCGCGACCGAGACCGGCATCAAGATCGCCAACCCCGACGGAAGCCTCGTGCCGTTTTCGCCCGTCGAGGCCGACGTGCCAGGCAACCGGCTGAACGACGCCAAGTGCGACAGCCGGGGGCGGCTCTGGGTCGGCTCGCTCGCCATCGACACGACGCCGGGCAAGGGCGCGCTCTGGCGGGTGGACGCGGACGGGTCGGCGCATCTGATGGACCGGGGCTTCCACATCTCCAACGGAATCGGGTGGAGTCCGGACGACCGGCTCATGTACTTCACCGACAGCGGCAAGCGCACGATCTGGGTCTACGACTTCGACGCGGCGCGGGGCGAGATCGCAAACCGCCGCGTCTTCGCCGAGGTCGACAGCGCGACTGGCATCCCCGACGGGCTGGCGGTGGACGTCGAAGGCGGCGTCTGGTCGGCGATCTGGGATGGCTGGAACGTCACCCGCTTCGCGCCCGACGGACACATCGATCGGGTGGTGAGCCTCCCCGTCCCGCGCCCGACATCGGTCGCCTTCGGGGGCGCGGACCTCGCCACGATGTTTGTTACCACGGCGCGCATCCGGCTGTCTGCGGCGATCCTGGCCGAGGCGCCGCTTTCGGGCAGCATCCTCGCCTTCGATCCGGGCGTGCGCGGGCAACCCGTTTCCGCATTCGCCGGCTGAGGGGGAACCGCGCCATGACCGCACTCGACATCCGGGGCCTGTCCAAGCGCTACGGCGCGGTGGAGGTCCTGCGCGACATCGACCTCTCCATCGCACCAGGCGAATTCACCGTCTTCGTCGGCCCCTCGGGATGCGGGAAGTCGACACTCCTGCGGATGATCTGCGGGCTTGACGAGGTATCGGGCGGGGTCATCGCCATCGACGGCCAGAACGTGAACGACGTGCCCGCGGCGAAGCGTGGGATCGCGATGGTGTTCCAGTCCTACGCGCTCTATCCGCACATGACCGTGGCCGAGAACATGGGCTACGCACTCCGCCTTGCCGGGACCGACAAGGCCCTGATCCGGCAACGGGTCGAGACTGCGGCGGAGATCCTGAAGATCGCCGACTACCTCGACCGCAAGCCTCGCCAGCTGTCGGGCGGGCAGCGCCAGCGGGTCGCCATCGGGCGCGCGATCGTGCGGGAGCCGAAGATCTTCCTCTTCGACGAACCCCTGTCGAACCTCGACGCCGCGTTGCGCGTGGACATGCGGATGGAGTTCGCCCGGCTCAAGGCGCGGCTCGGGACGACGATGGTCTACGTCACGCACGACCAGGTCGAGGCGATGACGCTGGCCGACAAGATCGTGGTGATGAACGCAGGGCGGATCGAGCAGGTGGGCTCGCCCATCGACCTCTACGATCGCCCCGCCAACCGCTTCGTCGCGGGCTTCATCGGGTCCCCGAGGATGAACTTCCTGCCGGTGCGTTCGCTTCGCGGTGGCGAAGCCGAGGTGCCGGGAGGACGTCTTGCGCTTTCGGCCGCCCCTGCGGGACTGGCCGAGATCGGCGTGCGGCCGGAGCACATGACGCTGGCGCCCGACGGGCCGCTCCGCGGGCAGGTGCTCGCGGTGGAGCACCTCGGCAGCGACACCTTCGCCTATGTGGAGATGGCGGGGATGGAGACCCCGCTCGTCGTGCGGCTGGGCGGGGAGCGGCGGATCGCGCAGGGCGAGGCGGTGAGCGTCCGGCCGGACGCGGCGCGGCTCCACCTTTTCGACGCCGCGGGCGCGACGATGACGCGGGAAGGCCCGCGCCTCAGTGGGGCGGCATGAGCGAGGCGCATCCCGAGCTGCGCCCTGTCCCCGTTGCCGCGGCGCGCTATCCGAGCCTCGAGGGCCTGCCCGTCCTCATTACCGGCGGCGGCTCCGGCATCGGGGCACATCTGGTGGAAGCGTTCTGCGAACAGGGTGCGCGCGTCGCCTTCCTCGAACGCGATGCGGAGACGGCGGCGGCCTCCGCCGAAGCCGCGGGTCGGGTTGGCCCCGCCCCGGCCTTCGAGGTCGTGGACCTTGCCGATATCGCCGCCGCGCAGGCCGGGATCGCGGCGCTGGCGGGGCGGGTGGGCGCGTTCCGCGCGCTGGTCAACAATGCGGGCAACGACGACCGGCTGCCCATCGAGGAGGTGACGCCCACCTACTGGGACGACCGCTTCGCCGTGAACCTGCGCCACCAGTTCTTCTGCGCGCAGGCGGTGATCCCCGGGATGACCGACGCAGGCGGCGGCTCCATCGTCAACATGGGGTCGAACAGCTGGATCCAGGGCGCGCCCGGGCTCATCTGCTACACCACCGCCAAGTCGGCGGTGGAGGGGCTGACGCGATCGATGGCGCGCGAAGTCGGGGCGCGGCACATCCGCGTCAATTCGATCCTGCCGGGCTGGATCCTGACCGAACGGCAGGTCAGCCGTGCGAAGCGCATCTACCCCGACAAGTTCGCCAGCTACCTCGACCGGCAGTGCCTGAAGGAGTTCCTCCTCCCGCCGGACGTGGCGCGGATGGCGCTGTGGCTGGTTGCCGACGACGCGCGGATGGTGACGGGGCAAAGCTTCATCGTCGATGGTGGCGTCGTTTGAAACTCCGTTCCAAGTATCGTTTGACAGGCTCGACCACGCTCCGTACTGTATCTGAAACTAAGTTCCAAGATTCGTTGGAGCACATTCAGGGAGGAGCGAAATGAGATCCCAGATGCGGGCCGCCATGGCGGCCCTTGCCCTTGGAGCGGCGGCCGCAGGCCCCGTGCGGGCGGATGTCGAGTTCATGAACTGGACCTACACCGAGGAGACCGGCCAGAAGATCGTCCAGTCCATGATGGATGGCTTTGCCGCTGACAGCGGCGTGACCGTCGTGCCGCAGGGATATGCGTGGGGCGAGATGATGAAGAATTATCTTCTTCGCGCGCGCTCCGCGAACCTTCCGGACGTGGGGCAAGTGCAGGGGCGGCTCTTGCCGATCCTCAAGGACGTGCCCGGCATCGTCGACTTCAACACGATCTACAGCCGCGAGGAGCTCGAGGCGCGCTTCACTCCCGGCTTCCTCGCCATGGGCGAGGTCGACGGCAAGCAGATCGCACTGCCCTGGATCGGCGGCACGGTAGGCTGGGTCGCAAATCAGGAGGTGCTCGACGCCGCCGGCGTGACCGAGATGCCGACGACCATCGACGAGTTCCGCGAGGCGCTGGTGAAGGTCCGTGACAACGTGCCGAACTCGGTCCCCTTCGGGATGGCCACGAAGAACGAGAACTCCATCGTGCTCGACTACATGATCCTCGTCGCCACCTTCGGCGGCCGGGTCATCACCGACGGCGAGCCCACAGTGAACACGCCCGAGGCTGTCGCGGCGCTCACCTTCGCGACGGAACTCGTGCAAGAACGCCTCGCCGCGCCCGAGATCGACCGGCCCGACGCCCGCCGCCTCTTCGGTCAGGGCGTCACCGCCTTCTTCATCGACGCGCCCGTCGCACGAACCTTCGCCCGCCAGTTCTCGGGCCGGGGCGAGGAAATCGACGCGGCGGTGAAGCCCATCAAGGGGCCAGTCGTGTCTGAGGGCGGCACGCCCGTCTCGATCCAGTGGGGGCACGTCATCACGCTTTTCGGTGACGAGAACGCCACGCCTGACAGCGATGCGGTGAAGTGGATCGACTACCTCCTGTCCGACGAGGTGCTCGTGGCCTATGCGACCGACCAGTCGACCCTGCCCGCCACCGCCAGCGGTCAGGCGAACGAGCGCGTGACGTCGGACCAATACCTGGCCGACTGGGCCGCGGCGTCCGTCTTCCCGATCCGGCACGACATCGCCTCGCTCGACAACGGCGCGGAAGTCTCGGCCATCATCGGCGAGGAGTTCCAGGCCGCGATCCTTGGCCAGAAGTCGCCCGAACAGGCCGCCAACGACATGCAGGCCCGCCTCGAAGCGGCGATGGCCGACTGATCCTCCCGCCGGCGGCATCCGCGCCGCCGGTCAACGTCAGGGGCCGGACCGACAGGACCGGCCCCGCTCCTCCCAAAGCCTCCGGACGCCTCCCCATGACAACCGCCTCTACCGTCGCCGCCGGCTACCCGCGCTCTCCCCTGTCGCGGAAGGGCGGGCTCAAGGCCGGGGAAAGCCGGTTCGGTGTCCTTCTCCTCGTGCCGTCGCTCATTGCCTTCGGGGCCATCGTGCTCTGGCCGTTCCTCCAGGCGCTGTCGCTGTCGCTCTACAAATACACCCTGACGACGCCCGCGCCCGAGTGGGTGGGACTTGCCAACTTCCGCCGGGTGCTGGCCGATCCCGCCGTGCAGTCGGCCTTCGTGACCACTTCAATCTACGTGGTGATCACCACCGCCGTCTCCATCGCGCTCGGCCTTGGCTGGGCGCTGATCCTGAACCAGCCGTTCCGGGGCCGTGCCGTCCTGCGGTCGGTGTCGCTGATCCCCTGGATCATGCCCTCGGTCGTCACGGCCTTCCTCTGGGGCTGGATCTTCAACGCCCGATTCGGGCTCCTGAACTTCCTCGCCATGGAACTCGGGTTCGTCGACTACCCCGTCGCCTGGCTGTCGACCTCCACCGGCGCCATGACGGCGGTGATCCTGACCAAGGTCTGGCTGTCGATCCCGCTTTTCATGGCCTTCTTCCTTGCCGGGCTCCAGAACATGGACCGCGAGCAGGTGGAGGCCGCGCGGGTCGACGGCGCGGGCAACTGGGCGGTCCTGCGCGACCACATCCTGCCGCACCTTCGGCCCGTGCTCCTCGTCGTCATCGTGCTGGGGATGATCGGCAACCTTCAGCAGTTCGACACGATCTACGCGCTCACCCAGGGGGGGCCGGTCCGCGCGACCACCGTCCTGTCGATCGAGGTCTACAAGCGTGCCTTCGAGCAATGGGACATCGGGATGGCCGCCACCGTGGGCGTCCTCTGGGTCGCGACCATCCTGCCGCCCGCCTACTTCTACCTGCGCGAGCTCATGAAGGGAGCCGAATGATGCTCGACCTCCGGTCCTGGCAGGCGAAGCTGGTGTTCGGCCTTGCCGCAACGTTCATCGGCTTCTTCCTGTTCTTCCCGGTTTACTGGCTCGTGACCTCCGCGCTGAAGCCGGATGCGGAACTCTACCGGATCCAGCCCACGCTGATCCCCGAGACGCTGACGCTCAAGCACTTCCGCACCGCGATCTTCGAGGGCGGGCTGCCGCTACACCTCACGAACAGCCTGATCGTGTCGCTCTCCTCGGCCACGATCAACGCCACCCTCGCCACCTACGCGGGCTACTCCTTCGCCAAGTACCGCTACTTCGGGCGCAAGCCCGTGATGCTCTTCATGCTGTCGGCGCAGATGTTTCCCTTCGGGCTCCTCCTCATCACGATCTACCCGCTCTTCACCTCCTGGGGGCTGCTCGACACGCGGCTGGGGCTGATGCTCAGCTACATCGTCTTCGCGCTGCCCGTGGCGACCTACATGCTCTACAGCTACTTCAGCCAGGTCCCGAACGAGCTGATCGAGGCCGCGCGGGCGGACGGGGCGTCGGACCTGCGCATCTTCCACACGATCGTCCTGCCGATCTCGATCCCGCCCATCGTGACGGTGTTCCTCTACAGCTTCATGTGGAGCTGGAACGACCTTCTCTACTCGCTGACGCTCATCATCTCGGAAGACAAACGGACGGTCGGGCCAGGGCTCCTGCTCACCTACCTCAACGAATCGAACGCCGACTGGGGCGGCGCGATGGCGGCCTCGCTTCTCGCGGCGCTGCCGGTGGTGCTCGGGTTCATGCTTCTCCAGCGCTACTTCATCCAGGGCGTCACCGCGGGAGCCGTGAAATGATCGGCGGTTGCCTTCCTGTCCTCTGCACGCCCTTCGACGACGCGGGCGCGCTGGTGGAGGCCGACTTCGACCGGCTAATCGACTTCGTGACCGCCTGCGGCGCCGACGGCTGCGTCTATCCGGGCGTGGCGTCGGAGGTCGACACACTGACGCCCGACGAACGCGAGACGATGGTGCGGCGGCTGGGACGCAGGCGCGGCGGTCTTCCCTTCGTGGTGGGCGCATCCGCCGGGGCGGCAGAGGAGACCATCGCCCACATCCGCACCGGGGCGGAGGCTGGCGCGGAAGCCGCGATGGTCATGGCACCCGCCCGGCTTGGCCGGGACATCGAAGCGCACATCCGCCATTTCGAGGAGATCGCGACAGGCGCCGAGCTGCCCATCATGCTCCAGAACGCGCCGTCTCCCATCGGCGCGGGCCTTCCGCCCGAGGACGTGGCGCGGATCGCCGCGACGGTCGAGGGCATCGTCTGGGTCAAGGAGGAGACGATGCCCTGCGGACAGAACCTCACGCGCATCCTCGCCGCAGCAGGCGACGGCATCCGCGGCGTCTTCGGGGGTGCGGGCGGGCGCTACATCACCGACGAACTCGCCCGCGGGTCGCTCGGCACGCTGCCTGCGGCTGAGCTGACCGATCTCCACGTCCGCCTCTGCCGCGCCTGGGCCGTGGGCGACGAGGCCGAGGCGCGGCGACTCTTCATGGTTTCCATGCCGCTCCTCAACTTTCAGGCCGTGTTCCGGATGCACATGACCAAGGAGGTCCTGCGGCTTCGCGGCATCCTCGCCCACACCCACGTCCGCGGGGCGGGCCCTCGCATGGACGCGGGCGACCGGGCGGAGCTTCATGCCCTTCTGCGCCAGATCGCGCCAGAGTTCGCGCTCCACCCTCCATTCCAGAAAGCCGCCGCCGAATGACGCTCGATGCCATCGCCAGGGTCGAAACCTTCATCGTCCGCATCCCGCGCGAGGTGCCCTACCTCGGGCCGCTGCGCGACGGCGAGTTCATCAACGAGAAGGGCTACCTCGTCCGCAAGGGGAACCGATCGATCTACCCGTCGGCCGACATGTCCGTGCTCGTCCGCGTGACGGGCGAGAGCGGCGAGGTCGGCTGGGGGGAGACCTACGGGATCGCCGCGCCCGAGGCGGTGACGGCGATCATCGACAACCTCCTCGCCCCGGTGATCCGTGGCCGCTGCCCGTCGGAGGTCGCGGTGATCTGGGAAGACCTCTACGACCTCATGCGCGTGCGCGGCTTTTTCGGGGGCTACTATGTCGACGCGCTCGCGGGCGTCGACATAGCGCTCTGGGATCTCTTCGGGCGCCGCGCCGGGCTATCGGTGGCGCAGCTTCTGGGCGGTGCGCGGGCGCGGATGTTGCCCGCCTACTTTTCGGGCCTGCCAGCCGCGACGCTGAAGGAGCGCTGCGACATGGCCGAAGCCTGGGTCGCCCGCGGCTTTCGCGCAATCAAGTTCGCCGCCGCCATGTCCGACGAAGGCATCGTGCAGGAAATGGCCGCGCTGCGCGAGGCGGTCGGTCCGGAGGTCGACCTGATGGTGGATCTCCACTGGAAGTTCGAGGCGGCGGAGGCCGTGCGGCTGATCCGCAGGCTCGAGCCGCATAACCTCTACTTCGCAGAGGCGCCCTGCCAGCCCGAGGACCTCGAAGGCCAGTCCCGCGTCGCCACCTCCATCGGCGTCCCGCTCGCGCTGGGGGAGGAGTGGCGGACGGTCTACGAGGTGCGGCCCCGGCTCGAGGCGCGGGTCTGCGGGATCATCCAGCCCGAGATCGGACATACAGGGATCACCCAGTTCGCGCGGATCGCTCAGATGGCGCAGGCGTTCCACGTCCGCATCATCCCGCACGCCTCGATCTCAGCCGGCATCTTCATGGCGGCGAGCCTGCAGGCCACGGCGGCGCTCCAGCGCGTGCCCTACCACGAATACCAGCACTCGATCTTCGACCGGAACCTCACCTTCACCGACGGCGAGATGGCCTGCGCCGCCGGGCACTACACCGTCCCTTCGGGACCGGGTCTCGGAGTTCGGCCATCGGCCGCGCTGATGGACCTGCTCGGGGAGTAAGGCGATGGGCTTCCAGGGCATCTATCCCGTCCTCTACGCTTTCTGGGACGATGCCGACCGGCTGGACCGGGCGGCCATGGCGCGGCAGGTCGATCACTGCATCGCGGCGGGGGCGCACGGGATAACCGTGCTCGGCCTCGTGACCGAGGTCCACAAGATGGACGTGAACGAGCGGCTCGCGCTGGTCGAGACGGTGGGCGAACTTCTGGGCCGACGGCTGCCCTATGCGGTCACCGTGGCCGAACCGACGATCCGCGGGCAGATCGACTTCGCCCGCGCCGCGCGCGAGATGGGGGCGGACTGGGTCATCCTCCAGCCGTCGGGCGTGAAGGGCACGCCCGAAGCCGAGGTCGTGCGGTCCTTCGGCCGCGTGGCCGAGGCGCTGGACTTCCCGGTGGGCGTGCAGAACAACCCCGTGAACCTCGACGTCTCCCTGTCGGTCGACGGTCTCGTGACGCTGAACCGGCTGCACCCGAACATCTCGATCCTCAAGGGCGAGGGCTGGTCTGTCGACATCGCCCGCACCATCGAGGCGTCGGGGGGCTCCTACACCGTTTTCGGCGGACACGGCGGGATCGAGTTCCCCGCGCTCCTGCGCTCGGGCGGACGGGGACTCATCCCGGCGCCCGACTTCCTCGCCCCGCAGGTCCGCATGTTCGACCTCTGGGCGAGCGCCGAGCCCGCCGCCCGGGCCGAAGCCGAGGCGATCCACCGCGCGATCCTGCCCGCGATCATCTTCATGTCGCGATCGGTCCCGGGAATGCTCTGCTACGGCAAGCGGCTCTTCGCGCGTCAGGCCGGTATCGGGGTCGTCCACGACCGTGGACCTTCCATTACGCCCACGGCCTTCGGACTCTCCGAGATTGAGCGCTACGCAGCCGACATCGCCGCAGCGGTCCCGCACGCCGCGAAGGCCGCGAAATGACCAAGCGTGTCATCTGCGTGGACTGGGGCTCGACGAACTTCCGCGCGCATCTCTTCGAGAGGGGCGCGCCGGCGGGTCACCGGGAAGTTCCCGGCGCGGGCATCGCGCGCCTCGAGGCGCGGGCGTTCGAGGACATTCTCTTTGCCCACATCGCCGACTGGCTCGACACCCCGGCGACGGTGGTTCTGTCGGGCATGATCACGTCCCGCAACGGCTGGGTCGAGGTGCCATACATCTCGCGTCTCAGCGGGCCCGCGGAACTTCTCGCCGGCGCGATCACGCGCGAGGCGCCCGGCGTGACGCTGCTGTTCCTGCCGGGACTGATGCAGACCGATCCCGTCCCCGACGTGATGCGCGGCGAAGAGGTCCAGATCCTCGGGGCGCTTGCCGATGAAGAACACTGCACCGTCGTTCTCCCCGGCACGCACAGCAAATGGGTGCGGTGTGGCCCGGACGGCGTGGAGACGTTCCGGACCTTCATGTCGGGCGAACTACACCACCTCATATTGCGGCAGTCGCTGGCCGGGCGGCTCGCCGTCGAGGATGGCGATCGGCAGGCCGCCTTCCTGCGAGGCCTTGGCGCCGCACGCGACGCACCGATCGCCGCGCTTTTCGCGGCGAGGTCGTCCGTGCTCCTCGGCCGGATGGCGCCGGAGGACGTGGGCGATTACCTCTCCGGCGTGCTGATCGGCGCCGAGATCGCCGAGGCGCAGCGGCTTGGACTTGTCGGATCCCGGGTCCGGCTGGCCGGAGAGGCGGCGCTCCTGGGCCGGTACAAGGCCGCGTGCGAGGTCATGCTCCCGGACCGTGTCGCGGAGGTTGTGCCGATGGCTGCGACGGCCGGTTTCCGGCGGATCGTCCATGCTCTGGATCGTGTCGCGGCCCATCCCGTCGGATGATCCACGCCTCGCGTCGGTTCAAGGGCGCGAGGGTCTCCAGAGCTGGTCAGGGATGAGGCGGAGTCGTCCGCGCCGCGGGACCCGGCTCACCGTGGCATCACCGGTATCTCGGCGGCGCAGAAGGTGGGTCAGGGTAGCCGATGTGAGCCAACCCATCACCGGGATACCGACTTCGGACCTCCACTTCGAGCACAGCGATGGTCCGCCCGTCCGCCTTTCGGGCCCGATCTCGCGGTCGCGTCATCTGAGCAAGAACGGCCCATATCCGCCATTCATCCTTGGCGCAGCGAACGCCCGGACCAAGCTGTCCGACGACAGAGGGCGCCTCGGTCTCTCTCTGGCGCACACCCCGTCGGCGCGAGCCGGTGCGTCCGCCCACATCTCACGCCACGAGGACCTGTCGCTCGCGCAGCACGCGATAGAGACCGTTGTCGCGCGCCATCAGCTCGCCCGGCGCGCCGTCCTCGACGATGCGGCCCCGGTCGAAGACCAGGATGCGGTCCATCCGCTCCACCGTCGCGAGGCGGTGCGCGATGACGAGCGTCGTGCGCCCCTCCATCAGGCGCTCCGCCGCCTCGGCCACCTTTGCCTCGGCCTCGGAGTCGAGCGACGAGGTCGCCTCGTCCATCACGAGGACGGGCGAGTCGGACAGGAACGCGCGGGCGATGGCGACGCGCTGGCGTTCTCCGCCCGAGAGCTTCACACCCCGCTCGCCGACCTCGGTGAGGTAGCCCTTCGGCAGGCGCTCGATGAACTCGGCCGCGCCGGCCCGGCGCGCGGCCTCGCGCACCTCCTCGAGGCTCGCGCCCGGGCGGGCATAGGCGATGTTCTCCATCAGCGAGCGGTGGAACAGGATCGGCTCCTGCGGGACGAGCGCGATGTGGCGGCGCAACGCGTCGATCGGCACGCGCGCGATGTCGACACCGCCGAGCGTGATCGTCCCGCCGTTGATCTCGTGTAGCCGCTGGATCAGCTTGACGAAGGTCGTTTTGCCCGAGCCCGAGCGGCCGACAAGGCCGACCCTCTGACCGGCCGGAATGGTGACGTCGAGATCGCTGAAGAGCGGCGTCGCCGCGCCCTCGTACTGGTAGTGCACGTTCCGGAACGCGAGCGCCGCCGCGCGCGGCGGCAGGGCGCTGGCCGGAAGGCGCGCCACGTCGCGTTCGGGTTCGGCGGACATGAGGTCGACGAGCTCCTCCGCATCGTTCACAGACTTCTGCAGCATCCGCACATGATTGCCGATCTGGCGCAGGTAGCCGTCGAGCATCCCGAGCGCCGAGACCACGAAGGCGATGTCTCCGGCGCCCGCCGAACCGCTCGCGAAGGCGAGGAGCGCTCCGCCGAGCACCGCCGCCCGCAACGACCAGAGCGAGACGTCCTGCACGAGCCCCGACCAGGTGCCCCGCCGCCAGGTCCGCCGCGTCCGCGCGGCCCACTTCGCGAGGACACGGTTCAGCCGCTCTTCCTCGCGCGGCTCACCGGCATGAGCGCGGACAACCGCGTTCGAAGTGATGGCGTCGGCAAGGGCGCCCGAGACGCGACTGTCCTGCGCGTTCGATAGCCGCGCGGCCGGAGCCACCCAAAGAAGCGTCAGCGCAAGCGAGAGCCCAACGAAGAACAGCGCGCCGACGCACGCGATCAGCCCGACTTCCCAGCGGAAGAGCGTGAGCGTGCCGATCGTCCCCAGAAGCACCAGCGTCGAGGGCAGGAGCGCCAGGAACAGTACGTCGGCCATGTCGTCGAGCGCCCACGCGCCCCGGGTGATCTGGCGGACGGTGGATCCGGCGAAGGCATTGGCGTGCCACGAGACGGGCAGCCGCTGCACCCGGGCGAAGGCCTCGGCTTCCGCCACACGCATCGTCGGGACGGTCAGACCGATGATGGTGAAGTAGCTCAGGATCTTTGCGGTGATCGACACGGCACCGAGGCCGAGGAGCACGACGAAATGACCCCAGGGATCGCCTCCCGCCGACACCGCGGCGACGAGGCGGCCTGTCACGACTGGGATCGCCACGTCGGCGGCCGTCGAGGTCAGGACCAGCGTCACGAGGGCGACGATCAGATGGCGTTGACGCATCCACAGGCCGAAGGCGAAGGAAAGGACGCGCCCGAAGGCGCCGGGAGGTCTGGAGCGGGGCATTGGAACACAAGCGGACGATGGGTCCGCATCCTGTGCTGAAGTGGTGGGCTTCCGTGGATCGGGAGGGCGGCTGAGGCTGAGGGCGGATATCGCCCCGCGGCTTCAGGTGGCGGCGAACCCGAGGCGGGTGCGGCCGGGAAGGACGAAGTGCGTCATGATCATGCTCGTCCTCCTTGCGCGAGTTCCAATCGATGGGCCGAATACCGTCGGAGGCTCGGGAATGTCAAGCCGGAGGGGCCATTGCCCGAGGTCGTCACCGACGGGTCCTCGCGCGGCGGAGGCGATCCAGGCGGCGCCTTCCCCTGTCCCCATCTCACTGCCACGGCGCCCCGATCCCGGCGTCACGGTCTGGTCAGCGTACCTCTATGGCCGGGCTTGAAGGGCGCGGCATCAGACGCGATGTGCGCCAAAGCCCGGCTGCATGAAGTATGGAAGGTCCGGCTGATGGTTCGAAACCCCGAGGGCCTCCTCGCGCGACAGGCCCGCGTCCTGAAGATCTCGATCGGACACGTCCCGATGAAGGAGACAGGCTTCGTGGGCGGCGTTCACATTCCCGATGCTGGTGAACAGGCGGCGGAATAGTCTCGTCTGGGACCACGAGGCAACGAAGACGGTCTGGACTTGCGCGGTCATGATCGGAACTCCCTTGCGATCCGATCCGGGTCTACGCCCGTGTGCGTTGCGCCGCTTGAGGATGGCGTGGGGAATCCATGTGTATTCCGGCGGGGAACGGTATAGAATTCATCATGCTTCTGCGGTTCGGGGACTTCACGCTCGATACAGGCCGTGCGGAGTTGCGCGGTCCCGGCGGACCTGTGCCCATTGAACCGAAGCCTCTCGCCCTTCTGACGTTTCTTGCCGAGAACAACGACCGGGTCCTCAGCCGCGACGATATGATCGAGTCGGTGTGGGGCGGCCGGATCGTGTCGGACGCCGCGGTGTCGACGGTCCTAAAACAGGTGCGGAAGGCGCTCGGGGACGGCGGGCGCGCGCAGGATTTCATCCGTACCGTCCATGGCCGCGGCCACCGCTTCGTGGCCGACGTCCGGATCGTCGCTGCTCCGTCGGGCGCACCGGAAGGATTTGCCATGCCGCAGGCAGACGGCCGGCCGACGCTCGCCGTGCTGCCGTTCAGCTGGTCGGGCGCCGTCGGACAGTGGGAGAAGCTGCCGGAAGCGATCGCCGCCGAGGTCATCGCCTCACTGTCTCGGCTGCGCTGGCTCAAGGTCATCGCGCGCGAGACGACCTTTCGGTTTCGTAATCCGTCGGTGGACGTCGAGGGGATCCGGAAAGTTCTGGGCGCGGGGTACGCGCTTTCGGGCGTGGTGGAGACGTTCGGGGATCGTCTGGCCGCCAACCTCGAGCTCTTCGAGACGGACGGCGGCTCGGTCATCTGGGCCGATCGGTTCTCCGGACCTCTCGACGACGTGCACGCCCTGCGGCAGTCGATCGTGGACGCTGTCCTTGCAGCCCTCGAGATCTCGGTGCCGCGCCTGGAGGCGGAGCGGGCACGGCTGCGACCCTCGGAGAGCCTCGACGCCTGGAGCGCGTTCCACCTCGGCCTTGCGCATGCCTACCGCTTCAACCGGAACGACAATGCGACGGCCGCAAGCCTGTTCGCGCGCGCCACCGACCTTGATCGGTCTTTCTCGGCCGCCTGGGCCGCGCGGTCCTTCACCAGTTTCCAAGACGCCTTCATGAGTTTTGTCCCGGATCGTGAAGGAGCCGTTCGCGCGGCCCGGGCCGCGGCGGAGCGCAGCATCGAGCTGGATCCGCTGGAACCGACGGCGAGTTTCGCGATGGGACGGCTACCGATCCTGACGGGAGAACTCGGCCCCGATACCGGATGGCTCGACCGTGCGGTGGAGCTGTCCCCGAGCTTCGCCAAGGGTCACTACTCGCGGGCATTGATCAACGTCCTCAAGGAACGCTCCGGGCCCGCAAGAGAAGGCATTGAGCGGGCGGTACAGCTCAGCCCCCTTGATCCTCTCATGGGACCGATGCTGTCAGTGCGCGCGCTGTCGCTCCTGATCGAGGGACGCTTGGACCAGGCTCAGGAGGAAGCCCAGAGGAGCGTGCGCGCCGGGCCGTCGCACGTGATTAACGCGATGCAGGCGGCGGCAATCTGCGCCCTGAGCGGAAAGGCCGGGGAGGCGGCGCAACTGGCGGCATGGGTGAGGGAGAGACGCCCCGATGCGACCGCAGGGCTGTACGTTTCGGCCATGCCCATGGCAGAAGGTTCGACCAGCGATAGCTTGAGGCGTGCCCTCCTTGGGCTGGGCTTTCTCGAATGATGAAGTTGAGACGGCCGCCGTCTGCCGCCCGCGGTGATGATCTTCGCGCTCGGCATGACGCTCTGCTTCTTCGCGGTGACCCCACTCGAGGAACGCGACATCGCAGCCGATCCGGGCAAGAGTTATCGGGACAACCGCAGCCTGGGTCCGCGCCTTCGTAGTGTCACGCGCACGACTCCGACGCAGCAAGTGGAGGAAACACCACGATGGAGAACCGGGCAGATTCTCTGTTCGTGCGGTCCTATGCGCCGGACGATGCGCCTGCCCTGAGCCGGATTCTCCGGGAGGCTGTTATCGTGACCGCTTCCCGGTTCTACGCGCCGGACCAGATCGCGGCCTGGCTGTCGATCGCCCCCGACGTGGAGCGGATCCGGGACATCTACGCGAGCGGGAGGAGCGCCTTCGTCGCCTGTCATCCGAGCGGCGAGCCGGTAGCCTTCTCGGACCACGATGACACAGGCCACATCTTCTTCCTCTATTGCGTACCGGCCGCGGGCGGGCGAGGCGCGGCGGCGCGGTTGATGGATGCGGTGGAGGACAGCGCGCGGCGGGCCGGCATCGGCCGGCTCCATTCCGAGGCCAGCGAAGCGGCGCTCGGCTTCTTCCTCAAGCGGGGCTTCCGACACGTCCGGCGTCAAGAGCTCGAAATCGGCGGCGTCAGGATCCACAACCACAAGGTCGAGCGCCTGCTGGAGAGGTCGGGCTGAGTCTCCAGGGCCGCATCCGGCCCAACATGGACCACCAAAACCACAGCGCCAGAATCCGCTTCGTCATTCAGGCGCAGCGGCTTTCTTGTCGCCGAAGGATCCGCTCGAGCCGAACACGGGCTGTGTTTCCATTCTGGGAATTGTTTCGAGATCGCCGGTCCACGGCAGCGCCGAACGTGTCCAGAACTGGACCGCGGGCGTCAGTTCAGCGCGCTGCCTGATCGTTCCGAGACGGAGGCTGAGGACGCGTGGACCGTCGCCAACCGGGGCGGAGTAGATCGGCGATCCGCAGACCGGGCAGAATGTCTGTTCCCGCGGGTTTCCGCTCTCGCCCATCTTCACGTAAGTGTTGAAACCGCCGGCTGTCAGCTTGAAGGTCCCTGGTTCGGTCGCTACGACCACCCGAAAGGCCGAACCGGAGAGGGCCTGGCAGTCATTGCAGTGGCAGACCACGACCATCCCCGGGTCGACGCTCGCTTCGTACCGGACCGCGCCGCAGTGGCAGCTCCCGTCGATCTTCATCGTCTCTGACTCCGTCTCATTCATGCTGACAAGCCGCTCCCGTGGCTGCGGCACCATCCCGTTGGGCGCGGGCGCGTCGCCGGTCCTGAAGGAAGCCGCGCCATCTCAGCCCCCCGCTCCGTCAGTGCCCGTCAGCAGATCCGCTCAAGATGTCGCAACTTCTCCTCGCTCCATGCGATCCCGAGACCAGGGCGACAGGGCGGGCGAACCATGCCGTCCTCTATCTTCATTGGGTCCTCGAGGATTGCATCGGCCCAGTCGACATACTCAAGCCAATGCGCCGTTGGCGTCGCCGCAAGGAGGTGAACGCTCAGCTCGGGCATAAGGTGAGAAGAGACGCCGATCCCGGCGGCCGACGCCATGCCGGCCACGCGCATCCATCCGGTGACGCCGCCGATGCGGGCGACATCCGGCATCACCAGATCGTACGCGTCCTGAGCCAGAGCGTCGCCCATCGCCTCGGGCCCGGTGAAGTTCTCGCCGAGCTGCAGGGGCACAGCCAGTTCCCGGGCGATCGCGGCGTTGCCCCGGTAGTCGTCATGCCTGATCGGCTCCTCAAGCCAGACGATGCCCTCGTCCTGCAGGGCGCGGCCCCGTCGGATCGCCTCCGTTGTCGTCAGTGCCTGATTGTAGTCGACCATGACCGGGCTGTCCGAACCCACAGCCCTGCGCAGCGCCCTCAGCGCCTCGAGGTCCTGCTCGAGCGCGGGGTGGCCAAGCCTGAGCTTGACGGCCGTGAGCCCGCTTCCGCGCAGCGCCTCGGCCTCGCGCGCGAGTTCGAGCGGGGACATCAGGCCGAGCCCACGGCTGTCGTAGGCGCGGACCGGCCGCCGCTCCGCCCCCAGGAATTCGGCCAACGGCAGGCCCGTGGAGGAAGCGAGTGCGTCCCGCATCGCGACATCGAGCGCGGAAAGGGCGAAGCGCACCGTTCCCGTCGCGCCCAGAAGCGCAAAGCGCCGGATGAGGCTGTCCGAGATCGTTTGGGGTCGGAGGTCCCGCCCATTGATCATGGCGGCGGCTTCTGCGAGATGCGCGACCACCGCCTTCGCCCCGGAGCGGGTGTAGCAGAATACATAGGAGCGGCCTGTCACGCCTTCGGACGTGTGCACGTCAACCAGGACAAGCGGCACGGAGGTCACCCTCGCGGCGCTGGTTCCCAGGGCGAAGGTGAGGGGTACCCAAACACCTCGCGCCTCGATGCGATCAAGGACAAGCTGGATAGGCTGGGAGCCGATCATTATTCACCGAACTATCCGAAGGGATACGGTTCGTGCCCTTCGAAAGCGCCATCACCTCTGCGGTGCCGGGAACAATATCACACAACTCCAGGACTCGTGAAAGGGATCGGGATGTCATCAATGCAGGTGCCATTGCCTCGACAGCCCCACATCGTAGGCGAATTCCGCCCATCGACATCCTCCTTCCCAGGTGGGGCAGATGCCCGGACCGGGCCAACACAAAGTGTCCCACGCCCTAAGCCTCGCTCCGGGCAACACGTTCGTAGGTTTGAACCGGGGGCATTTTTGGGGACGCGCCGCAAACGATCGATTGGTATACTGAATCATGAGTCGCGATACGGCCATATCATGGGCCACCGGTTCAATTGCGTCCGGGGCCTTCAGGGACGACCTCGCAAGACGGGTTGCCTTCCCTACGGAAAGTCAGAATCCCGACAAGAAACCTGTACTGATCCAGTATCTCGATGAAGAGCTTGGACCGTCGTTCGAGGCGATGGGCTTTGAATGGGCGACCCGGATTCATGAGGGCTGGCCTTTCCTGGTCGCTGAGCGCATGGAAGATCCTACACGGCCAACGGTGCTCTGCTACGGCCATGGGGATGTCGTCTACGGGATGGAAGGCGAATGGGCCGACGGCCTCTCGCCCTGGGACCTGCATGAGATTTCCGGTCGCTGGTATGGACGCGGTGTGGCCGACAACAAGGGGCAGCACACAGTCAACATGACCGCGCTCGACGCGGTGCTCAGAACCCGCGGGCGCTTGGGCTTTAATGCCAAGTTTCTCTTTGAGATGAGCGAGGAGGTGATGTCTCCGGGGCTGCATAGCTTTGCAGCTCTCCACCGATCGGAGTTGGCCGCAGATGTCTTCATTGCATCGGATGGGCCAAGGCTGAGCGCGGAACGTCCCACGCTGTTTCTCGGCTCCCGGGGAGCTCTCTCGTTCGACATTTGGATCGATGCCCGCGAAGGAGGTCATCATTCCGGAAATTGGGGCGGACTCCTGTCCGACCCTGCAACTCAGCTTGCCCATGCAATCGCTTCCATCTGCGGCCCACAAGGGGAGATCCATGTGCCTGAGTGGTTGCCGGATGGGATACCTCCAAGCGTCCGGAAGGCCCTCGAGGACTGCGCGATCGAAACGCCGCCCGACGGACCACAGATCGACCTTGACTGGGGACAACCCGGGTTGTCCGCCGCCGAGAAGCTCTGTGCATGGAGTTCGTTCTGCATCCTTGCGTTCGAGGCTGGAAACCCAAAGGCTCCTGTCGGAGCCATCCCCGGCCGGGCGTGGGCGCGCTGCCAGCTGAGGTTCGTCGTCGGCGTTGATGTCGACGACATCGTTCCTGCCCTTCGCCGGCACCTCGACGCTGAAGGCTTTGGGTACGTCAAGGTCGCCCCTGCTCGCGGCGGGATGTTTCGCGCCACGAGCCTCGATCCTGACGATCCCTGGGTGTCGTGGTGCGTTGCATCGGTGGAGCGAACTGTTGGCGGTAAACCTGCAATCCTCCCAAGTTTTGGTGGGGGTCTGCCAAATGATGCGTTCTCGGAAGTGCTTGGTCTGCCGACGATCTGGATACCTCACTCCTATCCCTCCTGCTCGCAGCACGCGCCGAACGAGCACCTGCCTGTTGCGATCGCCGAAGAAGGACTGGCCATTATGGCGGGCCTTTACTGGGATCTCGGAGATGCCGATGGCGCACGTCCTCCGCTGTCTGGGACTCTCGCGTGACTGTTCGTGACCTGGGCTCGACATCGTACCGTTAGACGATGCTGCGGACACCCACGTGTCAATTCCTGGGTCGGCTACTCAGGCTGATCGGCGCTCGATCGGTGCCAAATCAACCGAAACTGTCGATTCTGAGGATCGTTGTACTTGGCCAGAGACGGCCTTCCTCAACCTTCGCCAGCTCGCCGTTCGAGGTCCGGGTCCTGCGGTGGCGAGCGCTTTGCGTCCCCGCAGGCGCCCGTGCTCGCGGGTGTCGGCGTGGCCCCCTCTTTCCACTTGCGTCGCAACCGTTCAGCTTTGGACCGCCAATGACTGCTCAGGACGACGAACCGTTGTCAGCAGCAGCGCGCGCCGAAGCCTGGGTGTCTGATGAACGGGAGGTCGAGCTGGCGGTTCGAAATCCTTCGTATGAGGGCCCACGGACCGGTGCGGACACCCAACCTTTCTGTGGCGAAGGCCCGGACCGGTTATTCTACAACCACGGCATTTGCCCGAGGAGTCTTCTGATGGCAGCCTTGGCCGCACCAGTGACCGACTTGGAGAAGGTCCAGTGAGGTGAAAAGTCCGGCTACACTTCCACCGCGTCTGGGTCTCCTCCTGCATCGGGGGCGCGACGCGCTTTTCGAAGGCTTCATGAGCGCGATGTCAGAGCGCGGCCATGTCGAAGGTCAGACGATCACGATCGAGGCTCGCTTCGCGGAAGGTGTCCTCGAGCGGACCCCAGGTCTCGCCGAAGACCTGGTGCGGCACGATGTTGATCTCATCGTCGCGATCGGCGCTGTGGGCGCGAGCGCCGCCCGGGCCGCCACCGCCACTATCCCCATCGTTTTCGCGATCGTCCTCGATCCCGTCGACGCGGGTTTCGCGGCGTCGCTGGAACGCCCCGGAGGAAACATGACGGGCGTGACGAACTACGACCCTGGCCTCGCCCTCGCGCAACTTACCCTGCTTCGGGATGTCGTGCCGGGTCTGGATCGCGTGGCCGTCCTGAGCGACGCGGACATTCCAAGTCCACAGGGATGGAACCCCTTGGAGCGTTCCTGCGAGCGCGCGGCGGCGTCCCTCGGCATCGAGCTGGACTGGTTTCGGTTGAGCGGGCCCGCACCGGATCGGGTCTCCGTGTTCCGCGAGATGGGCAGGCGCCGGTGCAAGGCCGTGCAGGTGCTCGAGGTGCCGACGAACATCGCGGACTTCGGAGCGATTGCCGCGCTCGCCAACGACCACCGTATCCCGACAATCTTTCCCGGTGGATGGCATCACGAGGGCCTCATGTCCTACGGAACGAGTCTGCTGCAGACGGTCCCTGAACTCCCTGCGATGGTGGACCTCATCCTGAACGGGGCCGATCCCGCGGAAGTCCCCATCCGTCAGGTCAGACAGCACCGCCTGTGCGTCAATCTCGCCACGGCAAGAAGGATCGGGGTCGACCTCCCGTCCCACGTGATCGAGCGCGCGGACGAGACCGTCCCATAAGGCTTCCGCCTCACCTTTAGAGGGCGTCACTTGGTGGCGCAGTAAGACGCTGTTCTTCAGCGCTGCCTGACCGCGCCCGCGGCGGGTACGTGGATTGGGTGAATGGTCGAAGATCCTCGCAATCATGCACTGGAACCAGAGAAGACCGAGACTGTGATCGCCTATCTGAACACTCACCTCGTCCCCGACGGTTTTGAGCTCAGTGTGTTGAACGGACGGGCGCAGCTGAGGCGGCGCGGAACGGGCACGGCGGTGGTCGGCGCCATTGCCGGGAAGATGGCGGCACTGGACTTTGGGACGGTAAGCCAAGACCTCGATCGCGCGATCGCCAATGCGGAGAACGATCCCGAAGACGCCGTCACGGCCGCCTGTGCTGCGCTGGAGGCCGTCTGCCGATCCATCTTGGTCGAGCTTGACCTTCCGCTGCCAGCGAAGAAGGACGTCTCGTCGCTGGTCAGGGCAGTACAGGAGCCCTTGGGCCTCTCCCCCGGCAGACAAGATCTCCCGGACCTGGTGGCGGCTGACATCCGAAAGGTGCTGAGTGGCCTTGCCACTACGGCGGAAGGCATCGGCGCGCTCCGCACCCACGGCGGCGATGCGCACGGGCGGGAGAGGGGGCATCGGCGAGTCGACGCTCGGATCGCGCGGCTCGCTATTCACGCCGCGAGCACCCTCGCATTGTTCTTCATCGAGACATGGGAGCGGAAGATGCGGCGGACCCTTCCCGCGGAGCCAAAGACCTAATTCTCTCGCGACTCTGTAGCGTGCGCTTTGTGGAGCCATAGGCGCCGCTACTGGGCCAGATCCGGCTCAAGGTGCCAAGGCGCCTTCACCGGCGCAGGCAGGACCCCCGGCGCCATACAAACGAACCCCCAGTCGCGTACCTTTAGGCGATGTGGATTGCCTTGCGGAACGGACGCGGCGTGACAATGAGATATCCGAGGCTGAGGTTGGGACTACAGATGCCGCAGGAGCCACTCTTCGTACCGCACTTTAGGTGCCTGAGTGCAATTTATTGGTCGCAGTGCAATTTAATGCTCGAACCTACACACCTACGTGTCGAGGTTCGCGACACTCAGCGCGTTCTGCTGGATGAACTCGCGTCGGGGTTCCACGACGTCGCCCATCAGCTTGGTGAAGATGTCGTCCGCTTCGGCCACGTCGTCCACCCTCACCTGAAGCAGCGTGCGCGCTTCGGGGTCAAGGGTCGTTTCCCAGAGCTGATCCGGATTCATCTCGCCCAGACCCTTGTATCGCTGCAGGGTCAGACCCTTCTCCCCCTCGTCGAGGATCGCCTCCAGCAGGCCGAGCGGCCCGTGGACCGGCTGCGTCCGGTCCTTGCGACCCAGCGTCGCCGGTGACCCGAAGACCTCCCGCAGGCCGCGCGTCTGCTCGCCCAGGCGGCGCGCGCTGCCGGAGCGGAGGACGAGGCCGTCGAGGACGCGCACCTCTTCGACGCCGCGGAGCGACCGCGACAGACGCAGGCCCTTGTCCTGCGTCGGGCGACCCTGCCAACCGCGCTCGTATTCCACCGCCACGAGGTCGAGCCGCGAGGCAACCCCGTCGGCCACGCCCTGGAGATCGGCATCTAGCGCACCGGAAACGAAGGCGCCGGCGATCGCGGCCTGTTCGAGGATGGTCTGCGGATAGCTCACGGGGAAGCTCTGGAGGATCCGGCGCACGCTCCGTGCCTCCTCGACCACGCGGTGAAGGTCGGCCCCGGAGATTTCCTCGCCTGAACCGAGCCGCAGGACCGCACCCTCGACCCCCTGCTGGATCAGGTAGTCGTCAAGCGCCGCCTGGTCCTTGAGGTAGACCTCAGACTTCCCGCGCGCGACCTTGTAGAGCGGCGGCTGCGCGATGTAGAGGTGGCCGTGCTCGATGAGCTCGGGCATCTGCCGGAAGAAGAACGTGAGCAGAAGCGTGCGGATATGCGCGCCGTCCACGTCGGCGTCCGTCATGATGACGATCTTGTGGTAGCGGAGCTTCGACAGGTCGAACTCGTCCCGCCCGATGCCCGTGCCGAGCGCCGTGATCAGCGTGCCGATCTCCTGGGAGGAGAGCATCCGGTCGAACCGCGCGCGCTCCACGTTGAGGATCTTGCCCCGGAGCGGCAGCACGGCCTGGTTGCCGCGCGCACGTCCCTGCTTGGCCGAGCCGCCGGCGCTGTCGCCCTCGACGAGGAACAGCTCGCGCTTCTCGGGGTCCTTCTCCTGGCAATCGGCCAGCTTGCCGGGCAGCGACGCGATGTCGAGCGCGGACTTCTTCCGCGTCATCTCGCGCGCCTTGCGCGCGGCTTCGCGGGCTAGCGCCGCCTCGACGATCTTGCCCACGATCATCTTTGCGGGGCCCGGGTTCTCCTCGAACCACTCCGACAGCTTCTCGTTCACGAGGCTCTCGACGGCGGGACGCACCTCGGAGGAAACGAGCTTGTCCTTCGTCTGCGACGAGAACTTGGGATCCGGAACCTTGACCGACAGGACGCAGGTCAGACCCTCGCGCGCGTCGTCGCCAGAAAGCGCGACCTTCTCCTTGCGCGCGATCCCGCTCGAGCCGGCGTAGAGGTTGATCGTCCGCGTCAGCGCGCCCCGGAACCCGGCGAGGTGGGTGCCGCCGTCCCTCTGGGGGATGTTGTTGGTGAAGGGCAGCACCGTTTCGTGGTAGCTGTCGTTCCACCACATCGCGACTTCGACGGTGATACCGTCGCGTTCGCCGCTCATGAAGATCGGCTCGGGGATCAGCGGCTGCTTGTGGCGGTCGAGGTATTTCACGAACTCCCGCACGCCGCCTTCGTAGAACAGTTCCGAGTGCAGAGGTTCGGCCGGGCGTTCGTCCGTCAGCTGGATTCGAACGCCGGAGTTGAGAAAGGCGAGCTCGCGAAGCCGGTTTTCGAGCGTCTTGAACGAGTAGTCGAGGTTCGAGAAGGTCCTGGTCGACGCGAGGAAGCGCACTTCCGTCCCGCGCTCTCCCACGGCCGGGCCAACCACCCTGAGGCTTTCCACCGTGTCGCCATGCTCGAACCGGGCGACGTGCTCCTTCCCGTCGCGCCAGATCCTCAGTTCCAGCCATTCCGACAGCGCGTTCACGACCGACACGCCCACGCCGTGCAGGCCCCCGGACACCTTGTAGGAGTTCTGGTCGAACTTCCCGCCCGCGTGCAGCTGGGTCATGATGACCTCGGCCGCCGAGACGCCTTCCTCCTTGTGGATCTCGACCGGGATGCCGCGGCCGTTGTCGCGGACGGAGACGCTGTTGTCGGCGTGGATCTTCACGCTTACGGCCGTAGCGTGGCCGGCCAGCGCCTCGTCGATCCCGTTGTCCACCACCTCGTAGACCATGTGGTGCAGGCCGGATCCGTCATCCGTATCGCCGATATACATGCCGGGACGCTTGCGCACCGCCTCCAGGCCCTTGAGAACCTTGATGGAATCGGCGCCGTACTCGGCTGTATCGCGGGCTGGCTCAGCCATGCGTGCTGTCCTCGACTGTTCCTCGGAACTTATAGGGGGTCTGCCTCCGGATGTCACGGGGAACACACAATATTTGGTGTCCCGCACCCCGGTTCCGCCAGCTCTCGATCCTCCGGCGGAACCCTGAAAACCGCGGCGGCGTTCGTGCATCATCAACAACGCAGCTTCGCGATCGGAGGCCTTCCATGAACCGCACTCTCGCCCTTGCCGCGACCCTGGCGCTCGCGCCGGTCCTCGCCACCGCGCAGGAGGTCCCGGTGCCGATTTCCGACATCAACGTCACCGTCGAACTCAAGGCGGTGGAGTCCAACGCTCTCGACCGCTGGCCGCAGATCGGTGCGGACCTGAACGAGGCGATCCGCGTCGCCGCCTCGCCGCACCTCGCCAACGACGGCGTGAGCGTTGCCGTCGTCCTGAACGAGGTCAGCCTCGGCGGCGTTCAGGCGCTCGCCGACGACGGGGAATTCAACCGACTTGGAGGCTGGGTCTACGTCCGCGACGATGTGGCGGCGCCGCCGATCCTCAGCCGGGAGATCGTGCTGGAATCCGCGGCCTTCGTGCCGGGAGGAACGTCCGAGTACTACATTATCCCGAGCCGGCCCGAGTTCTACAACGCCCTCGTCAACGTCTTCGCCGCCCGCGTGATCGAGGAGGTCGACTCGGTCAGGTAGGAACCACGATGCGCCCCCGGCGATCTTCGTCGCCGGGGAACGTCGCGGCGTCAGCCCTTCATCCCGTCCCAGAAGCTTCTGACCTTCGAAAAGAAGTTCTTCGACTCCGGGTTGTTCTCTTCGCTGAGCCGATCGAACTCGCGCAGGATCTCCTTCTGCCGGGCCGTCAGGTTCACCGGCGTCTCGACCGCCAGTTCGATGAACATGTCGCCCCAGGCGCCCCCCCGAAGGGCAGGCATCCCCTTGCCGCGCAAGCGCATCTGCTTGCCGGACTGGCTGCCCTCGGGCACCTTCACGCGGCTACGCCCGCCGTCGATCGTCGGCACCTCGATCTCTCCGCCCAGCGCGGCTTCGGCCATGCTCACCGGGACGCGGCAGAAGAGGTTCGCGCCGTCGCGCTGGAAGATCGGGTGGTCGGCCACCTCGATGAAGATGTAAAGGTCGCCCGTCGGCCCGCCCCGCAGCCCCGCCTCGCCTTCGCCGGCGAGCCGGATGCGCGTCCCGGTCTCAACCCCCTGCGGGATGTTGACGGACAGCGACCGGTCCTTCTGGACGCGGCCCGCACCCGCGCAGGCCTTGCAGGGGTTCTTGATGATCTGGCCGAGCCCGCCGCATGTGGGGCAGGTGCGTTCGACGGTGAAGAAGCCCTGCTGCGCGCGCACCTTGCCCATGCCCGAACAGGTCGGGCAGGTCGTGGGCTCCGCCCCGGCTTCCGAGCCCGATCCGTGGCAGACCTCGCAGGTCACGGACGTGGGCACCTTGATCGTCTTCTGGAGGCCCTTGTACGCCTCCTCGAGACTGATGCGCAGGTTGTAGCGCAGGTCCGACCCGCGGGTCGCCCGCTGCCGCCCGCCCGCACCGCCGCGGCCCATGAAGTCGCCGAAGAGATCGTCGAACACGTCCGAAAAGGCGCTGGCGAAGTCGCCGCCCGCATAGGCGCCGCCGCGCGATCCGCCGCCGCCCATGCCGCCTTCGAAGGCCGCGTGGCCGAAGCGGTCGTAGGCCGCCTTCTTGTCGGCGTCCTTCAGGACTTCGTAGGCTTCGTTCGCTTCCTTGAACTTCGCCTCGGCATCCGGGTTGTCCTGATTGCGGTCGGGGTGAAGCTCCTTCGCCTTCTGGCGGTAGGCCTTCTTGATCTCTTCCGCGGACGCGCCCTTGGTGACCCCGAGAACGTCGTAGTAGTCGCGTTTTGCCATCTGACCCTATCTCCGCGGAACGCGTGGACCGGCCCGACTGGATCGGACCGGCCCCGGAGGTTCCGTCACGCCATCACGAGCGGCGCTTGTCGTCGTCGAGATCCTCGAAGTCGGCGTCCACGATGTCGTCGTCGACGCCGCGCGGGCCATCGTCATCCGAACCGCCGTCGGCCTTGGACTGCTCGGCCTTGTAGATGGCCTCGCCCAGCTTCATCGCGGCTTCGGTCACGTTCTGGATGCCCGACCGGATCTTGCCCGCATCTCCGCCTTCCAGCGTGTCCTTGAGCGCGGCGATGGCAAGCTCGATCGCCTCGACCGTGGTCGGGTCGACCTTGTCCGAATGCTCCTCGATCGACTTCTCGGTCGAATGGATGAGGCTTTCGGCCTGGTTCTTCGCTTCCACGAGCTCGCGGCGCTTCTTGTCCGCCTCGGCGTTGGCCTCGGCGTCCTTGACCATCTTCTCGATCTCGTCGTCCGACAGACCGCCCGACGCCTGGATCGTGATCTTCTGCTCCTTGCCGGTGCCCTTGTCCTTCGCGGAAACCGACACGATGCCGTTTGCGTCGATGTCGAAAGTCACCTCGATCTGCGGGACCCCGCGCGGGGCCGGCGGGATCTGCTCGAGGTTGAATTGGCCGAGCAGCTTGTTGTCGGCCGCCATCTCGCGCTCGCCCTGGAAGACGCGGATCGTCACGGCGTTCTGGTTGTCCTCCGCCGTGGAGAAGATCTGCGACTTCTTGGTCGGGATCGTGGTGTTGCGGTCGATGAGCCGGGTGAAGACCCCGCCCAGCGTCTCGATGCCGAGCGACAGCGGCGTGACGTCAAGAAGGACCACGTCCTTCACGTCGCCCTGAAGCACGCCCGCCTGGATCGCCGCGCCAAGCGCCACGACCTCGTCGGGGTTCACGCCCTTGTGCGGCTCCTTGCCGAAGAACTTCGTCACTTCCTCGACGACCTTGGGCATCCGCGTCATGCCGCCGACGAGAACGACCTCGTCGATGTCGCCGACGGAGAGGCCTGCGTCCTTGAGCGCGGCCTGGCACGGCTTGATCGACTTCTTGATGAGGTCGCCCACGAGGCTTTCGAGCTTCGCCCGGGTCAGCTTCATCACCATGTGAAGCGGCTGGCCCGTGTTGCGGTCCATCGAGATGAAGGGCTGGTTGATCTCGGTCTGGCTCGAGGACGACAGCTCGATCTTGGCCTTCTCCGCCGCTTCCTTGAGCCGCTGGAGCGCCATCTTGTCGAGAGTCAGGTCGACCCCGTGCTCCTTCTTGAACTCGTCGGCGAGGTAGGTGACGATCCGCATGTCGAAGTCCTCGCCGCCGAGGAACGTGTCCCCGTTGGTCGATTTCACTTCGAAGAGACCGTCGTCGATCTCGAGGATGGTGATGTCGAAGGTGCCGCCGCCGAGGTCGTAGACCGCGATCGTCTTCGAATCCTTCTTGTCGAGCCCGTAGGCGAGCGCCGCCGCCGTCGGTTCGTTGATGATCCGCAGCACTTCGAGACCGGCGATCTTGCCCGCGTCCTTCGTGGCCTGACGCTGGGCGTCGTTGAAGTAGGCGGGGACCGTGATGACGGCCTGCTCCACCTTCTCGCCGAGGTAGGACTCGGCGGTTTCCTTCATCTTCTGGAGGATGAAGGCCGAAATCTGGCTGGGCGAATACTTCTCGCCACGCACCTCGACCCACGCGTCGCCGTTGCCGCCGTCGGTGATCTTGTAGGGGACGAGGTTCTTGTCCTTCTCGACCTCGGCATCGCCGAGGCGGCGGCCGATCAGCCGCTTGACGGCGAAAATCGTGTTCTCGGGGTTCGTGACCGCCTGGCGCTTGGCCGGCTGGCCGACGAGACGTTCGTTGTCGGTGAACGCGACGATCGAGGGCGTCGTGCGCGCCCCTTCGGAATTCTCGATCACGCGCGGCTGCGAGCCGTCCATGATGGCGACGCAGCTGTTGGTGGTTCCAAGGTCGATCCCGATGACTTTGGCCATGTTCGTCCTCTCTTAAGGCGATGTGCTGGATGCGGGCCCGTTACGGCACCCGCGTCCGATCCCGGAGTTGTCGACGCACGGTCGCCCGCACGCCGGTTCGGGCGGTATATAGGTTCCGCGATTTGGGCCTGCAAGCGCGCCGCCGGGGCGAGCTTCAGCAAAACGAGAGTCAAACCGGAGACGTGGGCGATGGGCGGGACGACGGGAACGGCGGTGGAGCTCAAGGGGGTGCGGATCCTGCCGGAGTACCTCGACGCGGAAGCCCAGCGCGTGCTGGTCGGCGACCTGCGGGACGTGGTCGCAGCAGCCCCGTTCTTCCGCCCTGTCACGCGCTGGGGCAAGGAGATGAGCGTCCGCATGACCTCGGCCGGACGCTGCGGCTGGGTCTCGGATCGCCGCGGCTACCGCTACGAACCGCGCCATCCCTCTGGCGTGGAGTGGCCGCCAATTCCGCCGCGCGTCCTGACGCTCTGGCGCGACGTCACCGGGCTCGACCGGGAGCCCGACTGCTGCCTCATCAACTACTATAATGAAGGAGCCCGCATGGGTCTTCATCAGGACCGGGACGAAACAGACTTCTCCTGGCCGGTCGTTTCCGTATCGCTGGGCGACGATGGTCTGTTCCGCGTGGGCGGGGCGGAGCGGTCGGAGCCGACGTCGAGCCACTGGCTGAAGTCAGGCGATGTGGCGGTGCTCGAAGGGTCGTCGCGCCTCGCCTTTCATGGAATCGACCGAGTGCGGGCGGGGTCTTCCACGCTTCTCGACAAGAGCGGGCGGATCAACCTGACGCTGCGGGTCGTCTACTGAGCGGCCCGCGTGCAGCAGCCCGACAGCTGCCGCGCCCCCGCCCCAAGCCCGAGGAGGAGCTGGACCGAGATCCCGAACTCCCGGTCCGACATCCCGTCCGAACACGCCTCGGTGCGGAGGAAGGCCACCGCCGGGCTATCCGCGCCCTCGGCGATCATGTGGAAGCTGTCGCGCCGGTTCTCGGACCCCGACCGGGCGGTGATCGTCAGGGTGTCTGTCGAGTCGGGCGTGGAGAAGGTAAGCGCATCGCCTTCGCGCATCAGGCTCCAGAACGGCTCGGTGCCGAAGCAGGCGGCGACTTCGGGGAAGGCGCCGTCCCACTGGCCGGGCCGGCGCTGGAGATAGCGCAGCGACACCCACCCCGGCCGCTCGCCCGCGTTGACGAGACCCCAGGTCTGCCGGTCGTTCGGCCGGATGACCTCCACCACCGCCCCCGGAGAGAGCTGCCCCACGATGGGAGACGCGGCATCCGGCCGCTCCCGGATGTTGAGGACGTCGTCGGCCGCGACGCCCGTGACGTCGTGGATGGCGGGCCAGCCCTCCTGCGTGGCGACCGCCGGGACGGCGAGCATCGCCCACACGATCACCGCCAGCCGGATCACCGCCGTGCGCCCCAGCTCGCTGAGGCATGCTTGCGGGTGTAGAACTCTCCCATCAGCCCCACCATCAGGATCGCGAGCGAAGCGTAGATCGGGTAGCTGATCGAGCTGTAGTGCGGGTTGTAGTTGATGAAGATGAATCCGCGCGCCTGGTCGATGATGTGGAACAGCGGGTTCCAGATGAACAGCGCAATCATGTACCCCGGCATGGCGTTGGCCACGAACATCTTCCCCGACGCCAGCATGTTCGCCCGCGTGAACATCATCTGGCAGATGTTCGCGAAGGCGGGCGCCCAGGGCTTGAGCCCCAGGAACAGCATCCCGATCGCCACGCCGGAGAACCACGCGAGCATGAACATCCCAAGTGCGCCGGCCGGGTTGTAGATCGTGATCGGACCCCAGCCGAGGTGGTAGATCGTCAGGATCACGACGATGGTGAGGAACTGCACGTAAAGCGCCGACAGCGCGGCCGAGGCGATGGCGATGGCGGTCGTCATCGGCAGGTGCTGCATCATCGGCGAAGCCGGTCCTTCCGAGCCATAGACGGCCGTGATCGCCTTGATGTGCGTGAAGAACAGGAACACGCCCGACATGATGTAGAGCAGGAAGTCGCCGCGGATCGTTGCGCCCCTGATCCCGAGGATCGAGAACATGATGAAGAACACCGCTACCGTCGCCACCGACTGCGAGATCGAGATCAGCACGGCGAGCACGGCGTTGCGGTGCGCCTTGCGGACGTGATGCGCGGCGTTGTGGAAGATGAGCTCGAGTATCGCGAGCGTCGCGGCCGACCGGGTCTTCTTCGTCGTCTGTTCGAACATCGCGGTCCTGCTCCCGAGACGGCCCACCCTGCCGGGGTTTTCTTGCCGTCCGTCTAACGCCGCATCATAAGGTTTCCTGCCGATCGATCAATCGCGGGCAGGAGGAGGGCGGAAAGTGGATCACGCAAAGCTGGCCGAGGTGATGCGGAGGCTGGCCATCGAGGCGGGCGCGCTGATCCTCGAGGTCTACGGACGCCCCGAAATGGAGGCACGGGCGAAGGCAGACCAGAGCCCCGTGACGGAGGCCGACGAGGCGGCGGACGCCCACATCTCTGCCGGTCTGCGCGCGGCCTTCCCCGATGTACCGCTCGTGACCGAGGAACAGGCAGCCACCCACGCCCACAGCGGCGCGACGTTCCTCATCGTCGATCCGCTCGACGGGACGAAGGAGTTCGTGCAGCGCCGCGGCGACTTCACGGTGAACATCGCTTACGTGGAGGACGGCGTGCCGATCCGCGGAGTCGTCTACGCCCCCGCGCAGGGCCGGATGTTCTACACCGACGACTCGGGCCGGTCGGTCGAGGAGACGGGCGCGCTCGCCCCCGACCGCGCGGAGGAGGTGCGCCCCATCGGCGTCGCGACGCCCGACAACCGCGCGCTCCGCGTCGTGGCATCGAAGTCGCACAGGGACGCGGCGACCGACGCCTACATCTCGCAGTACGCCACCGGCGAGATCCGCAGCGCCGGGTCGTCGCTCAAGTTCTGCCTTGTCGCGACGGGAGAGGCGGACCTCTACCCCCGGATCGGCCGCACGATGGAGTGGGACACGGCCGCGGGGCAGGCCGTACTGGCGGGTGCCGGAGGCGAGGTCGTGCGCTTCGACGACCATACGCCGCTCCGCTACGGCAAGCCCGGGTTCGAGAACCCCTTCTTCCTCGCCTACGCGCCGGGCGTGAGGCTCGCGCCGCCGCCCGGCTGAGGCATGACCCTTCCGACCGCTAGCGTCGTGGTCGCCAGCCTCGGCCGCCCGCGGGAGCTCGCCCGCTGCGTCATGGGGCTGGTCCAGCTGAGCTACCGGCCGATGGAGGTGGTGGTGGTGGCCTGCGCGGCAGGGCGCGCGGCGCTCGCAGGGCGGCCGGAGGCGCCGTGGCTCCGGGTCCTCCCGAACCCGGGGACGGGCATAGCCGAGGCGCGGAACGTCGGCATTTCCGCCGCGGCCGGAACGATCGTCGCCTTCCTCGACGATGACGCCGTGCCGGAACCCACGTGGCTCGGGCACCTCGTGGGCGCGATGGAAGGCACGGAAGCCGCCGCAGCCACGGGCTTCGTTCGCGGACGGAACGGCATCTCGTTTCAGTGGCGCGGAAGGCTGGTGCGGCGGGACGGATTTCCCGAGGCGCTGCCGGTCTATGGCGATGCGCCCCGTGTCCCGCCGCCTGGCGCAGGAATCGCCATGCTGGAAGGCACGAACATGGCGATCCGGCGCGACGCGCTGGTGCGGCTGGGCGGCTTCGATCCCCGCTACCGCTTCTACCTCGACGATGCCGACCTTGCCGTCCGCCTGTCCGACGCCGGAATGACGACGGCCGTCGCGCCACTGGCGCAGGTCCATCACGGCTTCGCGGCCTCGGCCCGCCGCCGCGCGGACCGGATGCCGACCGACCTGTTCGACGTTGGCCGCAGCCTCGCGATCTTCCTGTCCGCGCACCTTTGGGACGGGGATAACGGACCCTTCCTTGCTCTGCACCGCGAGGCCGAACGGCGGCGGCTCGTGCGCTACTTGGTCTCCGGCCATGCCGAGCCGCGCGATGTCCGCCGGCTGCTCGCGCGGTTCGACGCGGGTGCCCTGGACGGCGCCCGCTGCTCATTGGCTCCGCCCCGACGGATCGCGCTACCGGGCGACGCGACCTTCCGCACCGATCCCCCGAGGCCGGCCCGCGTCCTTGCGGGCCGCGTGTGGTCGCGCAGGTCGCTGCGCCGTCAGGCAGCAGAGGCGGCAGCCGGCGGCGACGTCGTGAGCCTCTTCCTGTTCAGCCCGACCGCGCTCTACCACCACGTCACCTACCGACCGGAGGGCGTCTGGGAGCAGAGCGGAGGTCTCTTCGGTCGCTCCGACCGATCGGAGGCACTCTTCCGGGTGGAGAGTTTCCCGCGTCGGCTCGCGCGCGAGGTGGCCCGAGTTGCGAAAGTCCGCGGTTTGCGGGAAACTGACCCTTGACGCCGGGGCAGTTTGTGCCGCGGGTGGCGGTAACGGCCGTCGGGCCCCGTGCCGGGGCGCCGGCAGACAGGCGGAAGGACCTTTGATGCAGCGCAAGGTGACGAAGGCGGTGTTTCCCGTGGCGGGGCTCGGCACGCGGTTCCTGCCCGCCACGAAGTCGATCCCCAAGGAGATCATGACACTCGTCGACCGCCCGCTGATCCAGTACGCCATCGACGAGGCCCGTGCCGCCGGGATCACCGAATTCATCTTCGTCACCTCGCGCGGCAAGTCGGCCCTCGAGGACTACTTCGACCACGCGCCCGAACTCGAATCGGCCCTGAGGGAAAAGAACAAGACCGACCTCCTCACCGCGCTCGAGGCGAGCAACATGGACTCGGGCGCCATCGCCTATGTCCGCCAGCATCGCCCGCTCGGCCTTGGCCACGCGGTCTGGTGCGCGAACCGGCTCATCGGCGACGAACCCTTCGCCGTCATCCTGCCCGACGACGTGATCGCCGCGGAAAAGCCCTGCCTTCAGCAGATGACCGAAGCCTACGCCAAAACCGGCGGTTGCATGGTCGCCGCGATGGAGGTGCCGCCGGCGCGCACGTCGTCCTACGGCATCCTCGACATCGGCCGTGATGACGGCACCCTCGTCAAGGTCCGGGCGATGGTCGAGAAGCCCCCCGCGGGGACCGCGCCGTCGAACCTCGCGGTGATCGGGCGCTACATCCTGACCCGGCAGGTCCTATGCCACCTCGACCGGATGCAGGCCGGAGCCGGAGGCGAGATCCAGCTGACCGACGCCATCGCGGAAGAGATCCGGACGGGCGCGCCGGTCCATGCCCTGCGATTCCAGGGCCAGCGCTTCGATTGCGGATCGAAGGCCGGGTTCCTCCAGGCGACGGTCGCGTTCGGTCTCGCGCGGCCCGAACTGAGCGGCGAGTTCCTTGCATATCTGAACGATCTCGTGTCCCGGCCCAAGGCGGCGGAGTAGGCTGACCTTCCATGCCCGCGGTCCCGCGTCCCGTCCTGCTCGACGTGACGCGCCTTGTCTCGCGGGTAGGTGGGGGTCCTCTCACCGGCATCGACCGGGTGGAGCGCGCGGTGCTGCGCGTCCTGCTGGCACGGGATGCGACCCTGCACGGTCTGTGCCGGACAGCCGACGGGTTCGCCCTGCTCGCGCGGCCGGGTCTCGAAGGTTTCCTGCGCCGCCTTGACGACGACGCCTGGGGGCGGCCCGACATCGTCGGGCACCTGTCGCTCAGGCTCCCTCCCGCCCGCCGTGCCGCCGAATCCGATGTCCGCCGCCTGGCCTGCGGCCGCTCGCGGCGCGGCGGACTGGGCGTGCTTCTCCGGACGCGACTGTCCGGCGGGACGGCATACCTGAACCTCGGACACGCCAATCTCGAGGACGCGGTCTTCGAGGCGGTGCGGGACATCCCCGGTTCCGTCTCTGCCGTGTTGGTGCACGATGTCATCCCCCTCCGGCTGCCATGGACGCAGCGGCCTGGCGCCGGACCGCGCTTCGCCCGCAAGCTGGCAGCCGTCGCCCGCCACGCCGACGTGGTGTTCTGTCCCTCGGCGGCCGAAGCCGCCCACCTCGCCGTTGCGCTGGCAAGGGGGGACCGGGCGCCGCGCGTGGCGGTGACGCCGCCCGGCTTCGACCGGATCGCGCCCGATCCCCACGCCGTCCTGCCGCCCGCGCCCTATTTCGTCGTGGTCGGCACGATCGAGCCGCGCAAGAACCTGCGCCTCCTCCTCGACGTCTGGGAGCATCTGGCCGATCGGCATCCGGCCGGGCGCCTTCCCGGCCTGCACATCGTCGGACGGCGCGGCTGGGAGGATGCAGGCGTCCTGCGCCGGCTCGATGCCCTCAAGGCGCGCATCCCCGAAGTGAACGAGCACGGCGGGCTGACCGATCCGGCCCGGGCCGCGCTGGTTTCCGGAGCCTGCGCCCTCCTCTTCCCGAGCCTTGCCGAAGGTTACGGGCTGCCCCCGCTCGAGGCGCTGGCGCTGGGTGTGACGCCGGTCTGCTCCCCGCTCCCTGTCTATCGGGAAACGCTTGGCGACAGCGCCGTTTACGCAGACCCGGAGGATATGTATCACTGGGTGCGGATTGTGGATGACATGGCGACAGCCAGAGGCAGAGCCGCGCCAGGGGGGGGCCGGTCGCTGCCGACTTGGGAGGCGTTCGTCAACTCGATGTTAGCCGCGATCCCGTAGATGCGAGGCGGAAGCCCGAGCAGGGCGGGGACATCGGGTCGGGACTTGGGCATATTCGCTTCCTACCGGATGCGGCTTGAACGGAAGAAGCTGCGCCTTCGCGCCGTCCGCCGGGCGTTCGACCTGCGCCGCGTCGTGGATCGCACCTCGGCCATCCGCCCGGGCGATGTCCTCCTGTTCTCCACCCTCCGGAACGAGGCGGTGCGTCTGCCGTACTTCCTCGACTACTACCGCAGGATCGGGGTCGCGCATTTCCTGGTGGTGGACAACGCCTCCGACGACGGCTCGCGCGAGCTGCTGGCGGGCGAAGCCGACGTGTCGGTCTGGACGACCGGGGCAAGCTACAAGCGCGCCCGCTTCGGTGCGGACTGGATGACGTGGCTGCAACGCCGCTACGCCCACGGCCACTGGTCGATCACCGTCGATGCCGACGAGTTCCTCGTCTACCCCTATTGCGACACGCGCCCGATCCAGGCGCTGACGGATTGGCTCGATGCCTCCTCGCTCCGGTCGTTTCCGGCGATGCTGCTCGACATGTATCCGCGCGGGCGCGTGGATCTCGCGCCCTACCGGCCCGGCCAGGACCCTCTCGAGATCACGGCGTGGTTCGACGCGGGCAACTACACGATCTCGAAGAACCCCGCCTACGGGAACCTCTGGATCCAGGGAGGTCCGCGGGCGAGGGTCTTCTTTGCCGACGATCCGTGGCGCGCCCCTGCGCTCAACAAGATCCCGCTGGTGAAGTGGGACCGGCATTTCACCTGGGTGAGTTCGACCCACTCGCTCCTGCCGCGCGGGCTCAACCGCGTCTATGACGAATGGGGCGGAGAGAAGATGTCGGGTTGCCTCCTCCATGCGAAGTTCCTCGACCTGTTCATCGACAAGTCGCAGGAAGAGATCGGCCGCCGGCAGCACTTCGGCAACAGCTACGAATACAAGGCCTACCTGGACCGCATCGCGAGCCATCCGGACCTCTGGTGCCGCTGGTCGGAACGCTATGAAGGGTGGCGGCAGCTCGAGCGGCTGGGCCTCATGTCGTCGGGGAACTGGGCATGACGGTCGGGTTCGTCATGCTCGTGCATCATTCGCTCGACCGCGCGGCAGAGGTGGCACGCCATCTCGCGGGTCAGGGCGCACCCGTCGTCATCCACATCGACGCCCGCGTCACCCGGCGCGAGGCCCGCGCCTTCATGTCTCGGCTGTCCGACCAGAGCGCCATCCGCTTCGCGCCGCGCAGGAGATGCCGCTGGGGGACGTGGTCCATCGTGGCGGCGACGCTCGATGCCTCCCGGCAACTTCTCCGGGAGTTTCCCGAGGTCGGGCATGTCTTCCTCGCCTGCGGCAGCGCGCTTCCCCTGCGCCCCGTCGCGGAGCTGAGGGAGTTCCTGGCGGATCGTCCCGACACCGACTTCATCGAAAGCGTGACGACCAAGGACGTGGCCTGGACGGTCGGCGGGCTTGACCGAGAACGCTTCACCCTGAGCTTCCCCTTCTCCTGGAAGAGCCAGCGTGTGCTCTTCGATCTCTGGGTCCGGGTGCAGCGCCGCCTGGGGCTTCGCCGACGCGTTCCGCAGGGGATCGAACCGCACCTCGGCTCGCAGTGGTGGTGCCTGACCCGGGAAACGCTGGAGCGTATCTGGGCGGACCCCGAGGGCCCGCGCTTCATCCGCTACTTCCGGCACGTCTGGATCCCGGACGAAAGCTATTTCCAGACCGTCGTGCGACGCCACGCGCGCAGGCTGGAAAGCCGATCGCTGACGCTGGCCAAGTTCGACTTCCAGGGCAAGCCGCACGTCTTCTACGACGATCACCTCGACCTCCTGCGCCGGTCGGACCGGTTCGTGGCCCGAAAGATCTGGCCACGCGCGACTGCGCTCTACGGCCACTTCCTGACCGACCGCCCCGCCCTCCCGCGCGAGGCGCCGGATCCCGCGCGGATCGACCGCCTTTTCGCCCGCGCGCTGGACCGGAGGACGCGGGGCCGTCCCGGCCTCTACATGCAAAGCCGCTTCCCCAACGGCGGCTGGGAGAACGGGAAGTCCGCAGCGCCCTATTCGATCTACGAAGGCTTTTCGGACCTCTTCGAGACATGGGGCGACTGGCTGGGCGCGACTCCGGGCCTGCGCGTCCACGGCCACCTCTTCGGCCCCGAGCGCGCGGAGTTCGCGGACGGGCAGACGGAATTCGCGGGTGCGCTGTCCGACATCGCCTCGCTGCGCGACTACAATCCGGTGGCGTTCCTGACCAACCTCGTCTGGAACACGCGCGGCGAACGGCAGTGCTTCGACTTCGGCCCCGCCGACAACCAGGAGATCACCTGGTTCGTGGCCTCCGACCCCAACGCCCATGTCTCGGTCATCAGCGGGGCGTGGATCGTGCCGCTTCTGCGCGCGAGTTCGTCCGTCGTCGAGGTCCGCAAGCGCGCGGCCGAGCTTCAGGCGACGGAAGCCGCGCATCTCGACATCCTGCGCGGCGCGTCGACGAAGGCGCGCGTCCGCATCTGGACCCTGGCCGAGTTTCTGGAAAGCCCGGGCGAGGCTCTCAGGATCGTGCAGGAGGATGTCGCGGGTCCGACCGGTCACCCGCTTGTCCTGCCGCCGCGGATGGCGGACCTGACCGGGCTGCACGAATTCCTCCAGTCGCTCCGGAACGAGGGGATGCTGCCGCACATCGTGGGCGACCTCGCACGGCTCCCGGATGCGCCGCGTGAGGCTCCGATCCTGCCGCGCGCCGTGAAGTGATGGCGGGCGCCTTCGACCTGTTCGTCATCCTCGGCGACATGCGCACGGGGTCCAACCTGCTTGAAGAGCGGCTTGGCGCCTTCGAAGGCCTTCGCTGCCACGGCGAAATCTTCAACCCCCTCTTCGCAGGCCATGACGGCCACCGGTCGCTCTTCGGCCTGTCGCTGGAGGAGCGCGACCGGGACCCGCTTGCAATGATCGCGCGCATGATCGGCGCGGGGAAGGGCACCCCTGGGTTCCGGCTTTTCCCCGGGCATGACCCCCGGGTTCTCGACCATTGCCTCGCCGATCCGCGCTGCGCCAAGGTCGTGCTCGCCCGGAACCCGGTGGACAGCTACGTCTCGCTCAAGATCGCGCGGACGACGGGCCAGTGGTGGCTGGGCGACGCCAGAAGCGCGCGCAGCGCCACGGTCCGCTTCGACGCGGCGGAATTCGACGGCTTCGTCCACCGGCTTCAGGAGTTCTACGGCCTCGTCCGGAGGCGCCTTCAGGTCACAGGGCAGACCGCCTTCCACGTCCATTACGACGACCTCGCCGATGACTCCGTGATCGACGGGCTCGCCCGCTGGCTGGGGGCGGCGGGTCCGGCGACACGGACCGCGCGGAGCCGCGTGCAGAACCCCGAGCCGCTGGAGGCCAAGGTCGAGAACTTCGCCGAGATGGAGGCGGCGCTCGGCCGTGCGGATGCCTTCGACCTGTTCCGCCTGCCGGACCTCGAACCGCGCCGCGGCCCCAACGTGCCCTCCTGGCTGGCCGCCGAAGCGCCGCGCCTGCTCTTCCTGCCGCTCGCGGGCGGGCCGACGGCGCGCGTGACCGCGTGGCTCCGTTCGGCGGGAGGGGATCCTCCCGTCTCCGGCTTCACCCGCAAGTCGCTGCGCAAGTGGATGCGGCAGGCCCCCGGGCACCGCGCCTTCACGGTGGTGACCCACCCGCTCCGCCGCGCGCACGACGTCTTTCGGAACAGGATCATCGCCTCCGGGCCCGACAGCTTCGCGGACATCCGCGCGGTGCTCCGGGACCGCTACCACCTCGACCTGCCCGCGGAGAGCGACGCGCCGCACAGGGACCGTGATCGGGCGGCCTTTGTGGGCTTCCTGCGGTTCCTGAAGGCCAACCTCGGCGGCCAGACATCGGTGCGCGTGCCGTCGGCCTGGGCCTCTCAGGCCGGCCTGGTGCGCGCGCTGGCCGAGGTCGCCCCGCCTGACGCGATCCTGCGGGCAGAGACGCTGGAGCGCGACCTTCCGCGCCTTGCTCCGGGGCTTCCACCCGTCCCCGCCGAAGGGTCGACGGGCCTGTCGGACATCTACGATGACGAGGTCGAAGATGCCGGCCGCGCGGCGTTCGCGCGCGACTACATCACCTTCGGCTACGGGCGGTGGCGCTGAGCCGCATCAGGCGGCCTGCGTCGCCTCTCCCTCGATCAGCACGGCGTAGAGCGTCGCGGGATCGTCGTTGGCGCGGAGCTTCGTGCAGACTGTCGCGTTGCGGAGCTTGCGCGACACGAGCGCCAGCGCCTTCAGGTGATCGACCCCCGCCTCCTCGGGCGCGAACAGCGCGAAGACGAGGTCGACCGGCTGGCGGTCCACCGCATCGAAGGCGAGCGGCTTCTCGAGCCGGACGAAGACCCCGGTGACGCGGTCGAGCCCGGACACACGCGCGTGCGGCAGGGCGACCCCGTTGCCCACTCCCGTGGGCCCCAGACTCTCGCGTTCCTGCAGGGCGTCGAACAGGCTGCCCGCCCGCAACCCCGTCAGCGTCGCCGCGATCTCTCCCAATTCCTGAAAGAGTCGCTTCTTGCTCGTCATGCTTCCGATGACGCGGACGCCTTGCGGGGCGAGGATTTCTGCAAGCTGCATGCGATTCCGATCCTGGGTCCGGGCCGCCGGGTCGACGGCCTTCGCCTCAACCCGGATCGATCCAGCCGATGTTTCCGTCTTCCCGGCGATACACTACGTTGACGCCGGACCCCTTCTTTTCGTTCCGGAAGACCAGCACCGGCACCCCCGCCAGCTCCATCTGCATGACCGCTTCACCAACAGTCAGCGCCGGGATCTTCGTCTCCATCTCGGCAATGATGATCGGCTGGAGGTCGGCGGGCTCCTCGTCTTCCGATTCTTCGGACGCGGCGAGGATATAGGAGGAGCCGCCGAGGACTTCAACAGGCTCCGGACGCTCGCGATGGTGGTCCTTGAGCCGCCGCTTGTAGCGGCGGAGCTGCTTCTCCATGCGCTGGGCGCACTGGTCGAAGGCGGCGTAGATCTCTGTCGCGTGGCCCTTGGCTGCCGTGGTCAGTCCGCTCGACAGGTGGACCGTCGCCTCGCAGACGTATTCATGCGCATCGCGCGAGAAGACGACGCTCGCATCGGTAGGCCGGCCCGCATATTTTTCGAACACGGCGCCAAGCTCCGTCTGCACGTGACCTTGGAGCGCTTCGCCTATGTCTATCTGCTTGCCGCTGATCTGATACCGCAATTGCACCTCCCTGGGGTTGCGCTGGGCCGCGACGACGCGCGCGCGACGGGACGAGCCGCCCGCGCCGGTCGCTGTGTGAAACTTGTCGTGATGCCGGTCGGAAGGCCGGAAGCAGCCGGGGTCCGGCCCGTTCGGGGCGCTGCTGAGGAGATCGGGTAGCGCGCGTGCATCGGGGTCGATTGGATGCCGCCGGACGCCCGCTGTCAATGGTCCGGACGCGTCCGGTCATCCGATCCTGAAGTGCTGGCCGAGGTAGACGCGGCGCACGTTCTCGTCCCGGATCACCTCGTCGGCCGATCCGCTCATCAGGACCTGGCCATCGTGCAGGATGTAGGCGCGATCCACGATCCCCAGCGTCTCGCGCACGTTGTGGTCGGTGATGAGCACGCCGATCCCGCGGGTCTTGAGGTCCGCCACCAGGGTCCGGATGTCGGCAACGGCGATGGGGTCGACCCCGGCGAAGGGTTCGTCGAGCAGGAGGTACTTCGGGTCCGCGGCAAGACAGCGCGCGATCTCGACCCGCCGCCGTTCCCCGCCCGAAAGCGACAGCGCGGGCGCGCGGCGCAGGTGCGTGATCGAGAAGTCGGACAGGAGCTCCTCCAGCTTGTCGAGCCGCTTGATCCGCGTGGGTTCCGCAATCTCGAGAATGGCGAGGATGTTGTCCTCCACGCTCATTCCCCGGAAGATCGACACTTCCTGCGGCAGGTAGCCGATCCCCAGCCGCGCGCGGCGGTACATCGGCAGGCCGGTGACGTCCCGCCCGTCGATGCTGACCGATCCGCCTTCGGCATGGACGAGCCCGGCGATGGCGTAGAAGCAGGTGGTCTTTCCCGACCCGTTCGGGCCAAGCAGCGCAACGACCTCCCCCCGGTCGAGGTCCATGCTCACGTCCCGGATCACGAGCCGCTTGCGGTAGCTCTTGCGCAGGTTCCTGACCCTGAGACCGGACGTCCCCGTCCGCACCTCGAACTGCGGACGCTCCATCAGTTGCCCCCCGACCTCAGGATGGTCCGCACGCGGCCTTCGACCACGCCCGTCCCGCTATCGAGGTCGATCGTCAGCCGCTCGCCGGAAACGACGTTCAGCTCCTGCGTGAGAAGCACGTTGCCCGTCATCACGACCGACCGGCTTGCCACTTCGTACACCGCCTCGTCGCCTTCGGCGGCCTCGGTCGGGCTGACCAGCACGACGTTGTCGAAGGCATGGATGCGCTCGATCTCGCGGGGTTGGGCGGTTCCGTATTCGACAAGCACGCGCCCGGCGGTCAGCGTGAGCTCCCCCTGCACGACCACGACGTTGCCCGCGAAGGTCGCCGTCCCATCCGTCTGGTTCACGTCGAGCCGGTCGGCCGTCACCTCGACAGGTTGGTCCGAGTCATGGGGTTCGGACCCGAAGGATACGTTCGCGCCCTGTGCGAGGGCGGCGCCTGCCGAAAGGAAGGCGAAGGCGAGTGCGGCAACGGCGCGTGTCACGTCTACTCCTGGGTCTGCGCGGGGGTGTATACCAGCCGCACGCCCCCGTTGAAAACCGCAACATACCCCCCGGCGTCATCCTGTGTGATTCGCATCCCACCGGCATCGAGCGTTCCGAGCGGGCCCACGACCCTCACGGCCGTTTCGGAGACGACGTCCGTCATCCCCAACGCGGCCGACAGGATCTCGGTGTCGAGACGGTGCCCATCCGATGCAAGGATCGTCACGCCGCCCGTGAACCGGGCGAGGTCCCCCTCGGTCAGGATTTCGGCCGCGGGGGCCGTCATCTCGGCATTGGTGCCTGCCCGGAGCTCGATCCGGCCGGCAACCGTGGTCGCATCCAGCGTCTCCGGCGCGTCGGCGCGCGGGCGAACGGCGGCCGCGGTGATGCTGATCGCGGCACCGTCGCGGGTGATCCCGGAATAGGCGGGCGTCTTCACCTGCTGATCCTTCGACAGATCGGACAGGTCGAGCTCCGATTGCCGGATCGCCAGTTCGGGATCGGCTGTGCGCGCCACAAGAAACAGGGTCGAAAGCAGCCCCAGCGCGACGAGGGGGAGAACCACCTTGAGCCAGGTGACGGCGCGCGTCCGGCTGTCGGTCAAGCGGCTCATCGCAGGTTCCGCTGATCCTTCCGTCGGCCGGTCCGCCCCGTGCATCCCGGCCCTCCCGCCGAGATGGTCACGGGCGCGCCCCGCGGTCAATGCGCGAAGATGTCCAGTTCGGGCCAGCCCCGCAGGTCCAGCTCGGCCCGGGCCGGGAGGAAGCCGAAGCACTCCGCGGCCAGCTCCGTCCGCCCCTCGCGGGCGAGCTGGCGGTCGAGCCGCTCCTTCAGACGGTGGAGGTAGAGCACATCGGATGCCGCGTAGGACATCTGCGCCTCGGTCAGCGTCTCGGCGCCCCAGTCGCTCATCTGCTGCTGCTTGGAAATGTCGATCCCCAGCATCTCGTCGAGCAGGTACTTGAGCCCGTGCCGGTCGGTGTAGGTCCGGCAGAGCTTGGAGGCGATCTTGGTGCAGTAGACCGGCGCCGCGCGCACGCCGAAGGTGTGGAGCAGCACGGCGATGTCGAAGCGGCCGAAGTGGAAGATCTTCAGCACCTCGGGATCCGCCAGCATCCGTTCGAGGTTCGGCGCGCCTGTCTGGCCTGGAGCGACCTGTACGAGATGCGCGTGCCCATCTCCTGCCGACAGCTGGACGACGCAAAGCCTGTCCCGATGCGGGTTGAGCCCCATCGTCTCGCAGTCGATGGCGACTTCCGGGCCAAGGTCCAGACCTTCCGGAAGGTCGCCGATGTGAAGGTGATTGGCCAAGTTAGGTCGTGCCTCCGCTCCGGAACGCGCTGACGGACACTCCGGGATGATCCGGTCGGAGCGAGAGGATGAGCACCTCAGGCCCCTGCCCCCTCCCCCGAAGAGAGTTCCGCCCGTCAGGCCATGATGTTTCGCCAAGGGGCCCAGGTCGTCCGGACCGTTGGCTTCGGTCTGCCCCAGTTTTCGTGGCTCGGCAAGGTTCGCGAAACACGACTGCACGACGCGGGTTTTCCTGTTGAACGCCGGGCAGGTCGCGGCGTAACTGGAACCATGATCACGCAGAAGATGAAGTACGCGCTGAAGGCCCTCATGGAACTCGCCGCCGAGCGCGCGGGCGAGGGTCGTCCCTTGCGGATCGAGGAGATCGCGACGCGGTCGGGGACGCCGAAGCGGTTTCTCGAGCACATCCTGCTCGAGATCCGGAACGCGGGCTTCATCGCGTCCGTGCGCGGGCGGAACGGCGGGTATGTGCTGATCAAGGAGCCGCGCGAGGTGCCGCTGAGCGAGCTCATGCGGCTGATCGACGGCCCCATCGCGCCGCTGCCGTGCCTGTCGCGCCGGGCCTACCAGCGCTGCGAGGACTGCCCGGACGAGGAGGCGTGCCGGCTGCGCAGGGTCTTCGGCGAGGTGTTCTGGTCCTACCTCATCCTCATCGAGTCGCTGACGCTCGCGGACCTCGTGGACCGGCCGGGCGCGTTCGACGCCGTCGACTCGCCGGAACGCGCGCGGGCGTAGGCGCACAACGGCGGACGTTGCCGGCGCCGCCAGTTGTAGAATGTTCTTCTCTTTACACGACCATAATGGACGTGTTTCTTCTGTTGCTTTTCTCGACTTTCTCTGTCGTGATTATCGTCAACGGGCCGTTCTGCCGGCCCCCAACATGGGAGACGACGAATGCGACTGATCGACCGACTGCTGACCGCCTTCGACCGCGTGGTCCTTCCGCACGACGTGCGGGTGCCGCTGCCGCAGAGCGCCCGCCATGCCGCAGCCCAGAGCGAGGACTCGCCGCGCGACACGGATGCCGAACGCATCCTTGCGGCCGTGCGGATGTTCTCGGTCGCCGTTGCCGTCGGCGTCCCGGCGACCCTGGGGCTGACCGCCGCCCCGGCTGCCGCGCAGACGCTGCTGAACGTGAGCTACGACCCGACGCGGGAGCTCTACCGCGAATACAACGAGTGGTTCGCGAGCTGGTGGGAGGCGCAGGGCAACCCGCGGCCCGTCATCGAGACCTCGCATGGCGGGTCGGGGTCGCAGGCCCGCGCGGTGATCGACGGACTCGGCGCGCATGTGGTGACGCTGGCGCTCGCCGGCGACATCGACGCGATCGCCACGAACACGGGCAAGATCCCGGCCGACTGGCAGGCGAAGTTCCCGCAGAACTCCTCGCCCTACACCTCCACGATCGTGTTCCTCGTGCGCGAGGGGAACCCGAAGGGCCTCACCGACTGGGACGACATCGTGGCCGAGGGCGTGCAGGTCATCACGCCGAACCCCAAGACGAGCGGCGGGGCGCGCTGGAACTACCTCGCGGCCTGGGGCTATGCCGAGGCGAACGGGGTCGACCCGCAGGAGTTCGTGGCGGCGCTCTACCGCAACGTCCCGGTGCTCGACACCGCCGCGCGCGGCTCGACCACCACCTTCGTCCAGCGCGGCATCGGCGACGTGCTGCTCGCGTGGGAGAACGAGGCGTACCTCGCGCTCAAGGAGCTGGGCGAGGACCAGTTCGACATCGTGGTGCCGTCGGTCTCGGTGCTGGCCGAGCCGCCGGTGGCGCTGGTCGAGGGCAACATCACGGATGACGCGACCCGCGCGCTCGCCACGGCCTATCTCGAACAGCTCTACAGCCCCGAGGCGCAGGCCATCGCGCTCAGGAACTTCTACCGCGCCTGGGACACCTCGGCCGCCGCGCCCGAGGACGTGGCCCGCTTCCCGGAGGTGAACCGGCTCTCCATCGACCAGTTCGGCGGCTGGGCCGAGGCGCAGCCGAAGCACTTCGGCGACGGCGGCATCTTCGACCAGATCTACAGCGAGTGACGGCGTGACCTCCCGCGGCTTCACTCTCAAGGCCCCCACCCCGATGCCGGGGTGGGGGCTGTCGTTCGGGATCATGGTGACGATGCTGTCGCTCATCGTGCTGATCCCGATGGGCGTCCTGCTCTGGCGCGGCTTCCACGGCGCAGGCGTCGAGGCGATGTGGGCGGTGATCAACCGCCCCCGCGTCTGGGCGGCGCTGGAACTCAGCTTCCGCGCGGCGCTCGTCGCCTCGCTCTTCAACCTCGTCTTCGGCGTCATCCTCGCCTGGGTGCTGGTGCGCTACCGCTTCCCCGGCAAGCGCATCGTCGACGCGGCGGTCGACCTGCCCTTCGCCCTGCCGACCGCCGTTGCGGGGATCGCGCTGACGGCGATCTACGCCCCGAACGGGGTGCTGGGCGCGCCGCTGATGACGTGGTTCGGCCTCCGCGTGGCCTATACCGAGATCGGCATCTGGATCGCCCTCGCCTTCGTGGGTCTCCCCTTCGTCGTCCGCACCGTCCAGCCGGTGATCGAGGAGATCGACCGCGAGACGGAGGAGGTCTCGGCCACGCTCGGCGCCTCGCGGCTTCGCACCATCACCCATGTGATCCTGCCCATGCTCGCGCCCGCCGCGCTCACCGGCTTCGCGCTCGCCCTCGCGCGGTCTGTGGGCGAATACGGATCGGTCATCTTCATCGCGGGGAACCTCCCCAACGTCACCGAGATCGCGCCGCTCCTCATCGTGATCCGGCTCGAGGAGTTCGACTACGACGGCGCGGTCGCCATCGCCATCGCGATGCTCGCGATCTCCTTCGCGCTGCTTCTGGCCATCAACCTCATCCAGATCTGGAGCCGCCGCCGCATGGGCGCGGTGTGATCGCGATGGGCCTGCAAGGGAGAGTCCCGATGTCGCCTGACCACGACCGCTTCGCCCCGGACCGGACGCCCCCGCGCCCGGCCGCGCGCGAGATCCAGGCGCTGCTCGACTGTGCCGCCACGCCCGGCCGGGCGCCGCATCGCCGGATGCGAGGGGGCGGAACCGCCGCGCTTCGCGCGCTCGCGCACGGGGCGGCACGCGAGGTCGTGGGCGGCGGCACCGGCGCGCTCGACGCCGCGCTCGACGTCTGCCTCGCGGAGATCGAGGCGCTGAGGGCCCGGCTCGCCGCGCAGACCGAGGTCATCAAGCTCGTCCGCTCCTATGCGGAGGACGACTGGCTGCGGTCGATGGCGGGAGCGGTGCTCGAGGCGCGCGACGTCGACCTTGCCCGCTGCCTGCCGAGGACGCTCTTCGATCCCGACCTCGCGGACGCTGTCCTCCCTGCCCACCGGAGGCCGCTCGGATGACCGCGACCAGCGTCGACACCCTGCCCGCAGCCGCCCCGCGCCGCCACCGCGCCCCCACGGCCGAACCCGCCTGGGTCCGCTGGGGGCTGATCGGCCTCTGCCTCGCGGTGCTGACCGTCCTCCTCTTCGCGCCGCTCGTTGCCGTCTTCGACGAGGCGCTGGCCCGTGGCTGGGCCTTCGCGCTCGCCTCGCTTCAGGAGCGTGACGCGCAGGCCGCGATCCGGCTGACGCTGACCGTGGCCGCCATCACGGTGCCGCTCAACGCCGCCTTCGGGATCGCGGCGGCCTGGGCCATCACCAAGTTCGACTGGCGCGGCAAGGCCTGGGTGATCACGCTGATCGACCTGCCGTTCTCCGTCTCCCCGGTCGTGGCGGGGCTCCTCTTCGTGCTGATGTTCGGGGCGAACTCGGCGCTCGGCGCCTGGCTGGTGGCGAACGGCTTCCCCATCGTCTTCGCCGTCCCCGGCATCGTGCTCGCCACGATGTTCATCACCTTCCCCTTCGTCGCCCGCGAACTGATCCCCGTGATGCTCGAACAGGGCCGGGCCGAGGAGGAGGCGGCGCTGACGCTCGGCGCCTCCGGCTGGCGGACCTTCTGGACGGTGACGCTGCCCAACATCCGCTGGGCGCTGCTTTACGGCGTGCTGCTCTGCAACGCCCGCGCGATGGGTGAGTTCGGCGCGGTCGCCGTCGTCTCGGGCAAGATCCGGGGCCAGACCACCACGATGCCGCTGATGATCGAGATGTTCTACAACGAATACCTCTCGGTCGCGGCCTTCACGATGGCAGGCGTTCTCGCGCTCCTCGCGCTCGTCACGCTCACGCTCAAGTCGGCGCTGGAGTGGCGCTACGCCGACCAGCTCGCCGCCACCCACCGCCATTGAGGGAGAGACCCATGAACATCGAGATCGAGGACATCTCCAAGGCCTTCGGCGCGACCGCCGCGCTTCACCCCGTCTCGCTCACGATCCCCTCGGGCACGCTCGTGGCGCTTCTCGGGCCGTCGGGGTCGGGCAAGACGACGCTGCTGCGCATCCTCGGCGGGCTCGAGTTCCCCACGGCCGGGCGCGTGCTCTTCGACGGGCAGGACGCCACCGGCCTGACCGTGCAGGAGCGGCGGGCGGGCTTCGTGTTCCAGTCCTATGCGCTCTTCCGGCACATGACGGTGTTCGACAACATCGCCTACGGCCTCCGCGCCCGCCCCCGCAAGACACGGCCCGGAGGCCCGGAGATCGCCCGGCGGGTCACGAAGCTCCTCGAGCTGATCAAGCTCCCCGACATCGGGGCACGCTACCCCAACCAGCTCTCGGGTGGCCAGCGCCAGCGCGTGGCGCTGGCCCGCGCGCTCGCCATCGAGCCGCGGATGCTGCTGCTCGACGAACCCTTCGGCGCGCTCGACGCCAAGGTGCGCAAGGAGCTGCGGCAGGGCCTGCGCGAGATCCACGACACGACCGGCCTCACCACGGTCTTCGTCACCCACGACCAGGAGGAGGCCATGGAGCTCGCGGACCTCGTCGTCGTCATGTCCATGGGCCGGATCGAGCAGGTCGGCCGCCCCGACGACATCCGGGCACGGCCGAAGACCGACTTCGTCCGGGACTTCATCACCGCATGAGCGAGCCCCCGACCCTCGACCGTATCGACAGGAAGATCCTGCACGAGCTCATGCAGGACGCGACGCTCCCCGTATCGCAGCTGGCCGAGCGGGTGGGCTTGTCGCAGACGCCCTGCTGGAAGCGCGTCCAGAAGCTCGAGGCGGCGGGGATCATCACCGGTCGCGTGGCCGTCGTTGACCCGGGCCTCATCGGCCTCGGTCTGACGGTCTTCGTGGAGATCGAGGCGGCAGACCACACGCCCGAATGGCGCGACGCCTTCGCCGCCGTCGTGATCGCGCATCCTTCCATCGTGGAGGTCCACCGCATGGCGGGGGACGTCGATTACCTCCTCAAGGTCGTGGTCGCCGACATGGCCGCCTTCGACGCCTTCTACCGCGACCTCACCGCCCGCGTCCGCTGCCGGAACGTGACGTCGAAGTTCTCGATGGAACGGCTCAAGGCGACGTCGCTTCTTCCGATCGACACCACGCGGGCGTGAACCAGACGAATACGAAGAATCCGCACGCGCGGCGCCGGGTTCAGCGGCTCAGTCCGCCGTGCAGCGTGGGCACGTCAAGCGCGGCGAAGCCGTAGTGCCTGAGCCACCTGAGGTCGCTTTCGAAGAAGGCGCGCAGGTCGGGAATTCCGTACTTCAGCATCGCGATCCGGTCGATGCCCATGCCGAAGGCGAAGCCCTGCCAGACCTTGGGATCGATCCCCCCGGCCTCGAGCACCTTGGGGTGCACCATGCCGCTCCCGAGGATCTCGAGCCAGTCGTCGCCCTGCCCGAGCTTCAGCGTCCCGCCTTCCCACGAACAGCGGATGTCGACCTCGGCGGACGGTTCCGTGAACGGGAAGTGCGAGGCGCGGAAGCGGAGCTCCACCCCGTCAACCTCGAAGAAGGCGCGGCAGAACTCCTCGAGCACCCACTTGAGGTTCGCCATGGTGATCGACCGGTCAATCGCCAGCCCCTCGACCTGGTGGAACATCGGCGTGTGCGTCTGGTCGTAGTCCGCGCGGTACACCCGGCCCGGGGCGATGATGCGCAAGGGCGCGCCGTTCGCGAGCATGGAGCGGATCTGCACGGGCGATGTGTGGGTGCGCAGCACATGGGGCGGGCGGTTGTCGCCCTCGGCCCGCGCCATGTAGAACGTGTCCATCTCGGCCCGGGCGGGATGGTGGCCGGGGATGTTCAGCGCGTCGAAGTTGTGCCAGTCAGTTTCGATCTGCGGGCCTTCGGCGACCGAAAAGCCCATGTCGGCGAAGATCGCCGTGACCTCCTCGGTCACCTGGGAGATCGGGTGGATCGTGCCCTGCCGGCGCGGCCGGCCCGGGAGCGTCACGTCGAGCCATTCGGTCCTGAGCCGCTCGTCAAGCGCGGCATCGGCCAGAGCCGCCTTCTTCGCCGCGATGGCCGCCCCGATCTCGTCCTTCAGCGCGTTGAGCGCGGGGCCGGCGACCTGCCTCTCTTCGGGGGACATCGTGCCCAGTTCGCGCATCTTCAGGCTGATCTCGCCCTTCTTACCCAGCGCGGCAAGCCGCACCTCCTCAAGCGCGGGTTCGTCCGCGGCGGCGGCAATCGCGGAAAGATAGCTCTGCCTCAGATCGTCCATGCGGATCCCCTTGGGATTGTCGTCGTCCTGCTAGCGAGAGGCCCCCGAAAACGCAAGAAGCCGCGGGCTCGAGGCTCCGCGGCTTCCCGTATTCAACCCCAAGAAGGGCGGTTACGCCAGCGCGGCCTTCGCCTTGTCGACGATGCCGTTGAAGGCGTCCGGCTCGTGCACGGCGAGGTCGGCGAGGACCTTGCGGTCCACCTCGATCCCCGCGACGGCGAGGCCGTTGATGAAGCGCGAGTACGTCAGCGCCGGGTCGTAGGACCGCACCGCGGCGTTGATCCGCTGGATCCAGAGCGCGCGGAAGTTCCGCTTGCGCTGCTTGCGGTCGCGCGTGGCGTACTGGTTCGCCTTGTCGACCGACTGGGCGGCGGTCTTGAAGTTCTTGCTGCGCTGGCCGTAGAAGCCCTTGGCGGCCTTCAGGACCTTCTTGTGACGGGCGTGGGTGACTTTCCCGCTGGTTACGCGTGCCATTGGTCAGGTCTCCTCAGCGATCGTAGGGCATGTAGATCTTGACGATCTTCGCGTCCTGGTCCGACATCACCGTCGTCCCGCGCGCATTGCGGATGAACTTCTTCGTCCGCTTGATCATCCCGTGACGCTTGCCGGCCTGGGCTGTGATCACCTTCCCCGTCGCCGACATCTTGAAGCGCTTCTTGGCGCTCGACTTGGTCTTCATCTTGGGCATTTCCGTCTCCTCTTCCGGGCGGTACACGCGCGACTCGGCATGCCACACCGGCCGGCCGCGCTCCGAAGGCGGGCGTATAGGCGGGACCGGCCCGCCGTGCAAGCCCCTATTCCGGTTCGTTCTTGTAGATCAGCCGCTCGGCGCACGGGGCGACGCGCAGGATGTTCGTGGAGCCCGGGACGTTGAAGGGCACGCCCGCGGTGACGACGATCTGGTCGCTTTCATCGGCGAAGCCGTCCATCTTGGCGGCGCGGGCGGCGTTCACCACCGCCTGCTTGAAGCGCTCGAGTTCGCCCGTCATCACGCAGTGCAGGCCCCAGGTGAGCGTCATGCGCCGCGCGGCGGTGCGCAGGTGCGTCATCGCTATGATGGGCACGCGGGGGCGCTCGCGCGCGACGAGGGCCGCCGTGGTCCCCGACTGCGAGAAACAGCAGATGCACTTGATGTTCGTCGTCTCGGCGATTTCGCGCGCGGCGGACACGATGCCATCGGCCACGGTTTCCTTGTGGCCACCCCGGCTCGCCTCGATCACTTGCCGGTAGGTCGGGTCGCTCTCGACCTCGATGGCGACGGCGTTCATCGTCTGCACCGCTTCGACCGGGTAGCGTCCGGCGGCGGATTCGGCGGACAGCATGACCGCATCCGCGCCCTCGTAGATCGCGGCGGCAACGTCCGAAACCTCGGCCCGCGTGGGCATCGGGCTTTCGATCATCGATTCGAGCATCTGCGTCGCCACGATCACGGGCTTGGCGGCGTTGCGGCACTTGCGCACCAGCCGCTTCTGGATCGGCGGGACGTTCTGGACCGGCAGTTCGACCCCGAGGTCGCCGCGCGCCACCATGATCCCGTCGGACACAGCGAGGATCTCGTCGAAGGCTTTCACCGCCGCGGGCTTCTCGATCTTCGACAGGATCGCGGCGCGGCCTTTCGCAAGCTCCCGCGCCTCCGTCACGTCGGCCGCGCGCTGCACGAAGGACAGCGCGAGCCAGTCGACGCCCAGTTCGCACACGAAGGCAAGGTCGCGCCGGTCCTTGTCGGACAGCGCGGCCACGGGAAGGATGACGTCGGGGACGTTGACGCCCTTGCGGTTCGAGATGACGCCACCCACCGTGACGGTGCAATCGGCGAAGTCAGGCCCGCAGGCATGGACCTTGAGCCGGATCTTCCCGTCGTTCACGAGAAGCGAGGCCTCGGGCTCCAGGGCCGCGAAGATTTCTGGGTGAGGAAGGTTCACCCGGCTGCCGTCGCCCTCGGCCGGATCGAGATCGAGCCGGAACGCCTGCCCCTGCTCCAGCACTTCCTCGCCCCGCGCGAAGACGCCCACGCGCAGCTTGGGGCCCTGGAGGTCCGCGAGGATGGCGATCGGGCGGCCCACGTCCTCCTCCACCTGCCGGATGATGGCATGGCGTGCTGCGATCTCGGAGTGGTCGCCATGGCTCATGTTGAGCCGGAAGACGTCGGCCCCCGCCTCGAACAGCTTGCGGATGGTGTCATAGTCGCTCGACGCCGGTCCCAGCGTCGCGACGATCTTGACGTTTCTCAGGCGTCTCATGCTGCCTCTTCGGTCCTGTTAGCGCTGCCAGACAGCTTGCTTCGGGTTATGTCGGAAACGTCACGGGGTGACAACTGGCGCTTTCCCCCTGCGTCGCATATTGAGACGCGGCGAGGCAACACGACGCGCCCGGATGCCACAGAACGCCTACCAGATCGTCGGTGCGGAACGCGACAGTCCCTGGCTCGTGACCTGCGACCATGCCTCCAACCGCGTCCCGGAGGAGATCGGCGGCGGCTCGCTCGGTCTGTGTGAGGGCGAGATGGGCCGCCACATCGCCTACGACATCGGTGCCGCGGGTGTGACGCGGCATCTGGCCGACCTTCTGGGCGCACCGGCGATCCTGTCCTGCTTCTCCCGCCTCGTCATCGACCCGAACCGGGGGGAGGACGACCCGACGCTGATCATGCGGCTCTATGACGGGACGATCGTTCCGGGAAACCGGCACCTCGACGACATCGAGCGGGACCGGAGGCTTCAGACCTACTACCGGCCCTATCACGACGCCTATGCGGCGCTTGCCGCGCGCCGGGCGGACACCATCGTCGTCGCGATCCACAGCTTCACCCCGCGGCTCAACGGTCGCGCCCCGCGCCCGTGGCACATCGGCATCCTGCATGCCCGCGGGGACCAGCGGCTCTCCCGCCCGCTCCTCGACCTCCTGCGCGCCGAGCCGGACCTCTGCGTGGGCGAGAACCAACCCTACGCCGGGCACTTGCCGGGCGACGCCATCGACCGTCACGCGCTGACGCCAGGCAGGCCGAACGCGCTGATCGAGATCCGGCAGGACCTGATCGCGGACGATGGCGGGCAGCGTTCGTGGGCCGCGCGGCTGGCCCCCCTGCTTGAAGAGGCGCGTACGCGGGCCAATCTCTGACGGGAACAGGAGGATTGCATGGACCACCAGACCCGCACCGAGATCGAGGCCGCCGCCTTCCGCAGGCTCCGCGAGCACCTGCTGGAGGACAGGCCGGATGTCCAGAACATCGACCTGATGAACCTCGCAGGGTTCTGCCGCAACTGCCTCGCTCGCTGGTACCAGGAAGCGGCAGCCGAACGCGGCGTCGCGATGACGAAGGACGAGGCGCGCGAGGTCTACTACGGGATGCCCTACGACGACTGGCGCGCGGCGCACCAGACCGAGGCGGATGACGCGAAGAAGGCGGCCTTCGACAAGGCTTTCGCAGAGAACTTGGGCAAGCGCTGACGTCGCCGCCAAGGGCGGGTCCGCGCACGGGATTCCGCCGCTTGACATCCCCGTGCCGATCCTCCACATGTCCGCCGGTCCGGGGCCGTAGCTCAGTTGGGAGAGCGCGTCGTTCGCAATGACGAGGTCAGGGGTTCGATCCCCCTCGGCTCCACCACCGCAATCATGAAATCCGTCATGGCGCGCAGCGACCCGCCCGCCGTGCATGACGCCGCGCGTCGGCCGCGCCCGGTCCCATGACGGAGCCTCGTCGCATCCTCGCGCCTTCCTCAAAAAAACATACGCCGGGATATGCGGCCCCACGCACGGTCGTCCCCGCAGCATGGAGCCGCGGTTAGCCTTCTGCCCGTTGCCCCAGGCTCTGCGTGCAGGCGGCGGCCGGCGACGGGACAAGAACGGCCTGCGTTCGAACGGGAGGAACTACATGAAGAAGGCATTCATCGCCTCGGTTTCGGCGACGGCGCTGCTGCTTCCTGCAGGCGCCATGGCGCAGGAGCCGGTCAAGTTCGGCATTCTCGTCGCGCTCGAGGGCGCCTTTGCGGCCGGTGGCGCGGACGGCGTCCGCAACGTGGAGCTCGCCATCCAGCAGGCAGGCGGCACGGCGGGCGGGCGGCCGATCGAGATTGTCGTCGCACCGACCGACACCACGCCGGACACGACGATCCGCCAGGCCCGCAAGCTGATCGAACAGGACGGCGTCGACATCATCATCGGGCCGCTGTCTGGGTCCGAAGGGATCGCGATGCGCGACTATGCCAAGACGATCCCCGACCACACGGTGATCAACGGGATTTCCGGCGCGCTCGAGACGACCTGGGTCGACCCGGCCGAGAACTTCTTCCGCTTCAACCTGGATGGCGCGCAGTGGGGCTCGGGCCTTGGCAGCTACGTCGTCAACGAGAAGGGCTGGAAGCGCGTCGCGACCGTCGCCGCCGACTACTCTTTCGGCTACACGAACTTCCTCGGCTTCGCGGTGGACTTCTGCCGCGCCGGCGGCGAGATCGTGGAGCGGTTCTGGGTGCCGCTCGGGTCGTCCGACTTCGGCGGCGTGATCGCGGCGCTGCCCGATGACGTGGACGCCATCTACCTGGGCGTCGGCGGCACGGACGCCATCAACTTCCTCAACCAGTACGAGCAGGCCGGCGCCGAGACGAACCTGATCGGCGGCACGATCATGGCCGACCAGACCGTGCTCACCTCGCGCGGCCGCGCCAAGGACGCGCTGATCGGCACGCCGACCTCCGGCCCGCTGGCCGAGGACAACCCCGATCCGGCGTGGCAGGAGTACGTCGCGGCCTACCAGGCGGCGTTCCCGGAGTCCGAGCGCTTCCCGACGCCGTCGCTCTTCGGCGTGGGCTACTACGTGGCCACGATCGCCGCGATCGACGCGCTGAACGAGATCGACGGGGATCTCTCCGACGGGCAGGCCAAGTTCCGCACCGCGCTTGCCGACGATCCGCTGGCGACGCCGCTGGGCGAGGTCTCGCTCAACGAAAACCGGCAGGCGACCGGGTCGGTCTTCATCAACGAGGTGGTCGATGACGGCGCGGGCGGGCTCAAGAGCGAGTTCAAGGGCCGGGTCGACAACGTCAACCAGACCCTCGGCATGACGGCGGACGAGTTCCGGGCGATGGGGCTTCCCTCTCGCGACACGCCGGACTGCGCGGCGCTGGGCGGCGCGGGCTGACGCAACCAATGCGCGCCGTGCGCTAGATCGGGCGGGGCCGGTGCTGGCCCCGCTCTTTCCCGATCCGGCGGCTCCGTCCGCCGTGGCACGTCAACCGGCGCCGCCCTTGGCGTGCGCCACAGGGGCGGGCAGACTGCCGATGACGCTCATCACCTTCGTGACCCGTGTGCATTTCGCCGACCGCGTGCTCGAGGACGCGCTGGGCGAGGAGCTTGCGCGCCTTGGCGTGCTCCGGCCGCTTGTCCTCGTGGAAGCCGACGCCGCCGAGGAGGCGGAGCGGCTGTGGGACGCGCTCCCGCTCAATGCAGTTCCGGTGCGGTTCACGGTCGACGCGGGCGAGGCTGCGGATGCCGCCCTGCGGGAGGCGGCGGCGATGTTCGCCGAATCGGGCTGCGACGGGATTGTCGGCTGCGGCGGGGCACGGACTCTCGACCTCGCGCGGCTGCTGGGCGGCTCCGGCGCGCCCGTCGTCGCCGTGCCTACAGGGACGGAGAGCGTGGGGCTCGGTCCACTCGCGGTGGACTTCGCGCGCCACGGCGCACGGCAGGCCTTCACCCCGGCGGCGATCCTCTGCGACGCGACGCTCACGCTCGGCGCGGGCCCGCCAGCCACTGCGGCGGCGGGCATGGATGCGCTCGTCCATTGCCTCGAGGCCTATCTGAGCACGGCCTACAATCCGCCCGCCGACGGCATCGCGCTCGACGGCTTGCGGCGGGCGGCCCTGAACCTCGAACGCGCGGTGGAGAACGGGGGCGATGTCGCTGCCCGGCGTGAGCTGCTTGCAGCCGCGCTGAACGGCGGACTCGCGGCACAGAAGGGCTTCGGCGGCATCGAGGCTGCCGCGCGCGGGCTTGAGGGCGAGGCGGGCGCGCGGCACGGCGTGCTCCATGCGGCGCTCCTGCCCGAGGTGCTGGCCTTCAACCGACCCGCCATCGCCGAACGCTTTTCGCTCATTCGCGCCGTGCTGGGGTTCGCCGGCGACATGGACGTCGCCGAGGCGCTCATGAGGCTTGCCGAACGGGTCGGCCTCCCGTCGCGCCTGTCCGAGGCGGGCATCGCCGCGCGTGTCCTTCCAGTTGCCGCGCAGGGGGCCGCGGCCGACCCGGCGAACCGGACCAACCCGCGCCACGCGACGCCGCGCGACTACCAGCGCATCATGGAGGCCGCGCTGTGACCCGCCCTGCGCCTGCGACAAAGGTTTTGCGCGATGCGGAATCGCGGCTAACGTGGCGCAAAGACAACAAGGGCGCCCGGCGTCCAATGTGTACCGCACGCATCGGGGGGAGACGATGAGTGATGCAGTGGCCGTGTTCCACGGCGATTTCGGACGTGTCTGCCTGTACTCGATGGACCGCCGGATGGTGCCCCACGGGCACCGGGAAGGGCACCTCATCTTTCACGTGCAGGGCCCTCCCGGGCAGGTCGTCGTCAATGGAAAGACGTGGCCCCTGTCGCCCGGCCAGGCGGTCGCCATCAGCCCGTGGCAGGCCCACTACTACGACCCGCTGACGCTGTCGGCTCCCACGCTCGCGCTTGTCCTCTACATCCGGCCGGGATGGTTCCTCGAGGCGGCCCGGCATGCCTCGGCCTCGCTGGCCTTCGGGCGGGTGGGCGTCGAGGTAACCGACTACATCTCGCGGCTCGTCTTCGGGACGGCGCAGGCGATGCTCGACCCCGACCGGGAGGATCTCCTGCTCGAGGACCGCCTCTGCGGCCTGACGCAGATGTCCTTTGACCAGTCGTGGCAATGGACCGCCCGCGGGGCGCGCTTCACGGGGCCGGACCTGCCCCGACGCGATTTCCGGATCCGCAAGGCCCTGAAGGTCATGCAGGAGCGTGTGGGCGAGACGATGGAACTCGACCTCGTGGCACGGGAGGTCGGCCTGTCCCGGCCGCACTTCTTCAAGCTCTTCCGGACGCAGGTCGGCCTGACCCCCAACCTCTACGCGAACGCGCTGAGGATGGAGCGCGCGATCGAACGGCTTGCCGCGGGCGGAGAAGCGGTGGCCGACATCGGCTTCGACCTCGGCTTTTCGAGCCAGGCGAGCTTCTCGCGCTTCTTCATCGCCAACGGCGTCGTCCCGCCCTCGACCTACAGGCGCTCGGTCCACGTCGCCTGAGCCGCCGGACGCTTTGCCGACCGGGGGCACAAGGATCAGACTTTCGGGTATCTCCCCGCGCGACGCCCCGCGCTACGGTTTCCCGGTCCACAGGGAGGGCGCCCTCGGGCGCAGGGGATCCGACAGGTGCAGGAGTTCGTCAGACGCCACCCGGTGTGGTCCCTGATCATCGCGATCGTCGTCGCGGTGCTCCTGTGGCTGATCTTCGCGCCTTGGTCGGACGGGCTCGAAGAGGTGCTGGGCCGCAAGCGCGTCTTCCTCAACGCCGTCTTCGGGGGGATCACGCTCGGCGCGCTCTACTTCCTCGTGGCGGCGGGCTTCACGCTCATCTTCGGGCTGATGCGCAACGTGAACCTCGCGCACGGGTCGCTCTACCTTCTCGGCGGCTACCTCGGGTTCGAGATTTCGGAAGCCACCGGGTCGTGGCTCATCGCGTTTCCGGTGGTCTTCGTCATCGTGGCGATCCTCGGCCTGATCCTCCAGAACCAGGTGTTCCGCCGGATGGAGGGGCAGGAGCTTCGCCAGACGATGGTGACCATCGGGCTTTCGGTCGTGCTCGCCGACCTGATGCTGTGGATCTGGGGCGGCCAGTCCTACACCATCCTGTCGCCCGAGTGGCTGTCGGGCCCCATGACGCTGCCCGTCATCTCGTCGGTCAACGCCGAGGGAGAGGCGACGTACCTGCGCTACCCGGCGGTGCGCATGGCGATCCTCTTCGCGGCCATCGTCGTCGGCATCGGGATGTGGCTGGTGCTGAACCGCACGCGGCTCGGGATGCTGATCCGCGCCGGGGTGGACGACCGCGAGATGCTGGCGGCCTCCGGCGTCCGGATCCAGTACGTCTTCCTCGCCGTCTTCGCCTTCGGCGCCGGGCTTGCCGGAATGGGCGGGATCGTCGGCGGCACGTTCCAGTCCCTGTCGCCGGGCGAGGACACGCGCTTCCTCCTCGCGAGCCTCGTGGTGGTGATCGTGGGCGGGATGGGGTCCATTCCGGGCGCAGCCATCGGCGCGCTCGTGATCGGGCTGTCCGAACAGCTCGGCCTCGTCTACGCCCCGACCTATTCGGTCGTGTTCACCTTCCTCATCATGGCGGCGGTCCTGGCCTTCCGGCCGCAGGGCCTTCTCGGGGCGACGCGGTAGATGGCGCTCGTGGATCAGGGAAAGCCCGCCGCCCTGCAGCCGCTCTGGATCGAACGGGTGCCGCCCGCATGGTGGGCCGTGATCCTGATCCTGCTGACCATGCCGGCCTGGGCCAACAACTTCATCCTCTTCCAGGTGATGGGCTGGACCTTCATCCTTGGCGTCATCGCGCTGTCGCTGATGTTCCTCGCCGGCTACGGCGGCATGGTCAGCCTCATCCAGATGTCGGTGGCGGCGATGGCGGGCTACATGGTCGCGATCTTCGGCACGTCCGGCATGACCGACATCAGCATGGGCTTGCCCTGGTGGGTCTACATCCCCGTGGCAATCGTCGTGGCCGCGATCTTCGGGACGATGGTGGGCGCTCTCGCCGTGCGGACCGAGGGTATCTACACCATCATGATCACGCTGGCGATCGCGTCGGCCTTCTTCTACTTCGCGCGCCAGAACTACGAGATCTTCAACGGCTATTCGGGCTTCAACCTCGTCGTGCCGCCCGCTCTCTTCGGGGTCGACTGGCGCCAGCCGGTGCCGTTCTACTACCTCGCCCTTGCCTGCGCGGCGATCTGCTACGCGGCAGTGGTCTACGTCTCGCGTGCGCCGTTCGGGCTGGCCTTGCAGGGGGTCCGCGACAACCCGCGCCGGATGGCGGCGCTCGGGTTCAACGTGACCGCGCACCGGATCGCCGCCTATACCTTCGCAAGCGTCATCGCGGCGATCGGCGGCATCCTTCTCGTCTGGCAGAACGCCCAGATCTCGCCCGGCACGGCGGGCATACCGGCCGTGATCGACATCCTCGTGATCGCGGTGGTGGGCGGCATCGCGCGCCCCATCGGACCCTTCATCGGGGCCCTCATCTACGTGCTGCTCCGCACCTTCTCTCCCGACGTCCTGACGACCTTCGGCCTCTCCGGGGAACGCTTCAAGCTTCTCATCGGGCTGGGCTTCCTCGCGGTGGTCTTCTTCTCTCCCGATGGGGTGCTCGGGCTCTGGGAGCGGTGGCAGGAGCGGCGCCGGAAGGCCCGCGATCCCCTGACGGGGGGTGGCGCATGACCATGGTCGAGACGCGCAGCACGGCCGACAGGCTCGGCTCCGTCAGTTCCGGCAACGCGCTGGAGCTGCGCGGCGTCACGAAGATGTTCGGCGCACTGGCCGCGATCCGCGACGTGACGCTGACCGTGGGATCGGGCGAACGGCGGGCGGTCCTTGGCTCCAACGGCGCGGGCAAGACCACGCTCTTCAACTGCGTGACAGGGGATTTCCTTCCCACCTCCGGCACCATCCGGCTGTTCGGCGAGGACGTGACCGCCTTTCCCGCCTACGAGCGCATCCGGCGCGGCCTGCGGCGGACCTACCAGATCAGCCTGTTGTTCGGCGGGCTCACCGTGTCGGACAACGTCTACCTCGCCTGCCGCGGAGTCTCGCGCGGGCGGTTCTCGTTCCTGAGGCCCCGCGAGGGCGACGCGCTGCGGGCCCGGGCTGCGGAACTGATCGAGGCGGTGCATCTGACCCCGGCTGCGGACACGCTCGTGTCGAACCTCAGCTACGGCCAGCAGCGGCAGCTCGAGATCGCACTGGCGCTGTCGGGCGCGCCGCGCTTCATCCTCTTTGACGAACCCGCGGCGGGTCTGTCGCCCACGGAACGCGCGGAGCTGGTGTCGATCCTGAACGGCCTGCCGTCCCACATCGGCTACATCATCATCGAGCACGACATGGACGTGGCGCTGCGCGTCGCCGAAAGCGTGACGATGATGCACAACGGAACGGTCTTCAAGGAAGGTACGCCCGAGGAGATCGAGAACGACGCCGAGGTGCAGGAACTCTACCTCGGCGGAGGGCACGGTCATGGCTGAGCGCGCGGACCGCAAGGGCCCCGCCGCGCTCGAGGTGCGCGGGCTCAACGTCTACTACGGCGCATCCCACGCGCTGCAGGGCGTGAACCTGAGGCTGGAGTCCGGCGTCCTGTCGGTCGTCGGCCGGAACGGCATGGGCAAGACGACGCTCTGCAAGGCGATCATGGGGCTCGTGCCTGCGGCGTCGGGCACCATCAGCTTCCTCGGCCAGCCGCTGACCGGCCGGACTTCGGCCGACATTGCGCGGATGGGGATCGGCTACGTCCCGCAGGGGCGGCGGCTCTGGCGGTCGCTCACCGTCGACGAACACCTCAAGATGGTCGAGAGGAAGGGCGGCGCCTGGAGCATCGAGCGCATCTATTCGACTTTCCCGCGTCTGGCGGAGCGGAAGTCGAACGGCGGCGGGCAGCTGTCGGGGGGCGAGCAGCAGATGCTCGCCATCTCCCGCGCCCTCCTGTCGAACCCGCGCCTCCTCGTGATGGACGAACCGACCGAGGGCCTCGCTCCGGTCATCGTCGCGCAGGTGGAGGAGATGCTCCTCCGCCTCGCCGAGGAAGGCGACATAGACGTTCTCGTGATCGAGCAGAACATCGGCGTGGCCTGCGCGGTCGCCGACCGCGTGGCGATCATGGTGAACGGGCAGATCAACCGGATCGTGCCCGCGGGCGAGCTGTCCGCCGACCGCGATCTCCAGCAGCGACTTCTGGGCGTGGGTCGGCACGCCCATGACGACACGCCCGCGCCTGCGGCTGCGGTCGAGACCCCGGCTGGCGAGGACCGTCCGGCCGGGCCGCAGTCGGCCAAGATCTACACCTCCAACCCGAAACTCCCCACCCGGTGGTCGCAACCCGTGCCGGTGGCGCAACTGGAGCGCATGGCGCGGGTGATCACGACCGGTGCCGCGACGTCATCCGGCGTGCAGGCCGACATCCGGCCGCTCGCCGCGCCGGGCGAGAACGTCGTTCTCGTCGCGGGGACGCTCGACACGAAGGGCGCGGAGCTGCGCTACATGCGCGATCTCGTCCGCGCGGCGGGACTGCCGGTGCGGATGGTGGACCTTTCCACCAGCGGCAAGCACTCGGGAGCCGAGATCCCGGCCCACCAGATCGCGGCTTTCCACCCGCGGGGCTCGGCCGGGGTCTTCACCGGCGACCGGGGCCAGTCGGTGGCGGGAATGACGCTTGCCTTCCAACGGTGGATGGCGCGGCAGGAAGGGGTGGCGGGCATCCTCTCGGCGGGCGGGTCCGGGGGCACGGCCATCGTCGCGCCCGCGATGCGCGCGCTGCCGGTGGGGGTGCCGAAGATCATCGTCTCCACCGTCGCCTCAGGCGAGGTGTCGAAGTACGTGGGTCCCGCCGACATCATGATGATGCACTCGGTCGCGGACGTTCAGGGCCTGAACGCCATCACGGAGGAAGTGCTCGGCAACGCCGCACAGGCCATGGTGGGGATGGTGCAGGCGCGCAAGGCCGCGCCCGCGCGAGCCTCCGGCAAACCCGCCATCGGTCTCACCATGTTCGGCGTCACGACGCCCGCCGTCACCCAGATCGCGGCCGCGCTTCAGGACGACTGGGACTGCCTCGTCTTCCACGCGACCGGGATCGGCGGCCAGTCGATGGAGAAGCTGATCGACGGCGGCAAGATCACCGGCGTGATCGACCTGACCACGACCGAGGTCTGCGACATGATGATGGGCGGGGTCTTCCCGGCGACGGAGGATCGCTTTGGTGCCGTGATCCGCCGCCGGATGCCCTACGTCGGTTCGGTCGGCGCGCTCGACATGGTCAACTTCGGCCCGCCCGAGACGGTGCCCGAGAAGTACCGGGGCCGGACCTTCTACGAGCACAACCCGCAGGTCACGCTGATGCGGACGACCGCCGAGGAGTGCACCCGCATGGGCCGCTGGGTCGGCGGGCGGCTGAACGAGATGGAGGGGCCGGTCAGGTTCTTCCTGCCCGAAGGCGGCGTCTCCGCGCTCGACGCGGCGGGCAAGCCCTTCGATGACCCCAAGGCCCGCCACGCGCTCTTTACCGCGCTCGAGGACACGGTGCGGCAGACCGCGCAGCGGCAGCTGATCCGGCTGCCCCAGAACATCAACGACCCCGCCTTCGCCGCCGCCGTCGTCGCGGCATTCCGCGAGCTGCACGGCGGACGGCCCGCCCGCAAGAAGGAGGCCCGCCGATGATCGCGCGCGACACAATTCTCGCGAAGTTCCGCGACATGATTGCGCGGGGCGAGCCCATCGTGGGCGGCGGCGCGGGCACGGGGCTGTCGGCCAAGTGCGAGGAGGCGGGGGGCATCGACCTCATCGTCATCTACAACTCGGGCCGCTACCGCATGGCCGGGCGCGGGAGCCTCGCCGGGCTCATGCCCTACGGCGACGCGAACGCGATCGTGGTGGAGATGGCCGCCGAAGTGCTGCCGGTCGTCAAGCGGACCCCGGTTCTCGCAGGCGTCTGCGCGACCGATCCGTTCCGGCTGATGGACGTGTTCCTCGACGAGCTGAAGCGCATCGGGTTCTCGGGGGTGCAGAACTTCCCCACCGTGGGCCTGATCGACGGGACCTTCCGCGCGAACCTCGAGGAGACGGGGATGTCCTACGAGCTCGAGGTCGACATGATCGCGAAGGCCCACGCCAAGGGGATGCTGACGACGCCCTATGTCTTCAACGAAGACGACGCGGCGGCGATGGCGAAGGCGGGGGCAGACATCATCGTCTGCCATCTGGGCCTCACCACCGGCGGGTCCATCGGGGCCGAGACGGCGCTGAAGCTCGCCGACTGCCCGGCGCTGGTCGATGCCTGGGCCGAGGCCGCGCTCAAGGTCAACAAGGATGCCATCGTCCTCGTCCACGGCGGGCCGGTGGCCATGCCCGAGGATGCGGAATTCATACTGAAGAACACGTCCGCCTGCCACGGCTTCTACGGCGCCTCCTCGATGGAGCGCCTGCCGACCGAGGTCGCGCTGACGGAACAGACACGGGCCTTCAAGGCCATCAAGGGCCGCTGAGGCGCACGCGGGGAGGAAGGGACAATGACCGGACAGCTGATCGGACAGCTCATCCTGTGGCTCATCGTGGCGGTGGTGTTCATCGCCATCGTCTACTGGGTCATGCAGTGGCTTTACCGGCGCTCGACCAAGGAGGTGGCCTTCGTCCGGACCGGCTTCCTCGGCGAGAAGGTGGTGATCGACGGCGGCGCCTTCGTCTGGCCGATCATCCACGACATCACGCCGGTCAACATGAATACGCTGCCGCTTGCGGTGAGCCGCACCAAGGACGTCGCGCTCATCACCAAGGACCGGATGCGCGTCGATGTGGAGGCCGAGTTCTACGTGCGCGTCCGGCCCGAACGGAAAGCGGTCTCCATGGCCGCCTCCACGCTCGGACGGCGGACGCTGGAGGCGGCGAACCTGCACGGCCTCCTCTCGGGCAAGTTCGAGAGCGCCATGCGCGCGGTCGCGGCCGAGATGACCATGGGCGAGATGCATGAGAACCGGCACGCCTATGTCAACCGGGTGCGCGAGGTCGCGCAGGAGGACCTGACGAAGAACGGGCTGGAGCTTGAAAGCGTCGCGATCATCGACATCGACCAGACGGCGCTCGAATACTTCAACCCCTCGAACCGGTTCGACGCGGAAGGTCTGACCGCGCTCATCAAGGACATCGAGGAGCGGCGGAAGCTCCGCAACGACATCGAGCAGGACTCGATGATCAAGATCCGTGCCCGCAACCTCGAGGCCGAGAAGCTGGCGCTCGACATCGAGCGCGAGAGCGAGGAGGCGCGGCTCGCGCAGGAGCGGGACGTGGAATTCCGCCGCGCCCAGCAGCGGGCTGAACTGGCGCGCGAGCGGGCGGAGCGGGACACCGAGGCGGAAAGCGCCCAGATCACCGCGCGCGAGGTCATCGAAAAGGCCCGCATCGCCAACGAGCGCGCCATCGCCGAGGCGCGGATCGCGTCCGAGCGCGAGGTGCGGGCGCGGGAGATCGCGCGGACGAAGGAGATCGAGGCCGAGGAGATCGCCGCCCGCGAGGCGACCGAGACGGCGCGCATCCTGCAGGAGCGGGCGGTGCGCGAAGCCCGCATCGTGAACGAGCAGGAGACACAAGCCAAGGAGATCGCGCGCCAGCAGACCATCGAGGAGGCCGAGATCGCGGCGCGGGAGTCGACCGAACGCGCCCGCATCGCGCAGGAGCGCGCCGTGGCCGAGGCCCGGATCAAGAAGGAGCGCGAGACCCAGGCGCTGGAGATCGCGCGGCAGAAGGCGATCCGCGAGGCCGAGATCGAGGCGAACGAGGCCAACGAGAAGCGGCGGATGGCGCAGGATCTGCTCCTCGCCCAGACCCGCATCCGGGGCGAGGAGGACATCCGCGCCCGCGAGATCGCGCGGCAGAAGGCGCTCGAGGAGGCCGAGATCACGGCCCGCGAGGCGGTGGAGCGCATGCGCATCCTGCAGGACGCGCAAGTGAGTGAGGCGCGCATTGCGGAGGATCAGCGGATCAGGGAACTGGAGATCGCGCGGAAGCAGGCGGTCGAGGCCGCCGAGATCGCCGCAGGGGAGGCCGTGGAGGCCGCGCGGATCGCGCGCGAGAAGCAGATCGCGGCATCCCGGATCGCCGCGGACGAGGACACGAAGTCCCGCGAGATCGCGCGCAACCGCGCCGTGGACGAGGCCCGCGTCGCCGCCGACGAGGCGGTGGAACAGGCCCGCATCGCCCAGAAGCGCGCACTCGAGGCCGAGCGGATCGCGGCCGAGCAGGAGGTGCGCGCCCGCGAGATCGAGAAGGAGCGGGAGATCGAGGCCGCCGAGATCGCCAGCCGCGAGGCGGTGGAGAAGGCGCGCGTGGCGACCGAGCTTGCGTTGGAGCAGGAGCGGATCGCGAGCCAGCGGACGCGGGAAGTCACCGACATCGAGCGCAAGCGCGTGGTCGAGGAGGCCGAACAGAGCCGCGTGGTGAAGTTGTCGGAATCCAAGCAGAAGCGCGTGGCGGCAGAAGCCAGCGTCAGCCAGGCCGAGATCGCCGCCAAGCGCGATATCGAGGCGGCCGAGGTCGAGCGCGAGCGGGCGGTGGAGGCTGCGCGGCTGGAACGGCGGCGGTCGCTGGAACAGCTGGAGATCGCGCGGGTGCAGGCGCTCCGCGAGGCGGAGATCGAGAGCCGCGAGGATATCGAACGCGCCCGCATCGCCTCCGAGCGCGGACTCGACGAGATCCGGATCGACCACGAGAAGATCCGCCGCGAGCTCGAGGTGAACCGCGAGAAGGCGGTGGAGACCGCGCTGATGGAAAAGGCCATCGCGCTCTACCAGAAGTCGCTCGAGGAGAGCGCGGCCCGCGCCGAAGCCGATGCCGCCCGCGCCCGGGCGGCCGAGGCCGAGGAAAAGGTCAAGACCGTCCGCGAGACCGAGGCCGCGAACCGCCGCAAGTCCATCGACGTTCTGATGGCCGAGAAGGCGGCGGCGGAAGCGCGCCTCATGGCCGAAGCCGCGCAGGTCCGCGCGGCGGTGGAGGCCGAGGCCGCGAAGCTCATCAACGAGGCCGAGAATATCCTCACCGACGAGGCGCGCCATTCGCTCTTCAAGCGCAAGATGCTGGAGCATGTGGAAGGGATCGTGGCGGCCTCGGTCAAGCCGCTCGAGAAGATCCAGGACATCCGGATCATGCAGCTCGACGGGGTCACGGGCGGAGGGGGCTCCCGCGAAGGGAGCCCGACGGACGAGGTCATCAACTCCGCGCTCCGTTACCGCGTGCAGGCGCCGCTGATCGACTCGCTCCTGTCCGACATCGGGATCGAGGGCGGCAGCCTCGCCAAGCAGGGCGGGCTGATCCGCGAGGCCTCCGACATGCAGCGGATCTCGGACGCCGCGAAGAAGGCTGGCGGCGACAAGGGCGCCGAAGGGAGCAAGAAGTAATGCCGCGCGTCTACATCTCCTCGGTGATCGACGCGGCTCCCGCGAAGGTTTGGGAGCGCATCCGCGACTTCAACGGCCTGCCCCGCTGGCACCCCCGCATCCGCGACAGCCGGATCGAGAATGGGGAGCCCGCCGACCGCGTGGGCTGCGTGCGGGACTTCCACCTCCAGAACGGCGACCGCATCCGGGAGAAGCTTCTGGGCCTGTCGGACTACGACATGTTCTGCACCTATTCGATCCTCGAAAGCCCCATGCCGCTGACCGACTACGTGGCGACGATCCGGCTGACGCCGGTGACCGACGGCAACCGCACCTTCGCGGAATGGACGGCCGAGTTCGACTGCGCCGAGACGGAGGCCGAGGGGCTCGTGACCGGCATCGGGAACGACGTCTTCCAGGCGGGCTTCACCGCGCTCAAGCGGCAGATGATGGGCTGACGCCATGGTGAAGGTCGTGAAGAGCACCGTCCTGAACGCGCCCGTCGAGGCGGTCTGGGACGTGCTGCGCGACTTCAACGGGCATGACCGCTGGCACCCCATCGTTGCGGACAGCGTGGTGGAGAAGGGCTGGACCTCGGACCGCGTGGGCTGCGTGCGGAAGTTCCACCTGCAGGACGGGTCGGAGCTCAGGGAGCAGCTGCTGACGCTGTCGGATGCCGACATGGCGTTCAGCTACTGCCTGCTCGACACGCCGGTGCCGCTTCTGAACTACGTGGCGCATGTGCGCCTCGCCCCTGTGACGGATGGCGACATGACCTTCTGGCACTGGGAAAGCCGGTTCGACACGCCCCCGGGGCGCGAGAAGGAGTTGGAAGCGATGGTGGCCGAGAACGTCTACCAAGGCGGGATGGACGCCGTCCGCGCCTACATGGGGCTCGACGGATGACGCATGTTGAAACCTATCCGACGATCGCCGAGGCCGCCCGCGCGATGGGGCGCGACGCGGTCTATCTGGGCGGCGGGACCATCGTGATGCGGGACGTCAACGCCGGCACCGCGCCCGCGCGGGTGCTGCGCACGACCGATCCGGCGCTGCGGGAGGTGCGCGTTTCCGGCGATGCCGTGACGCTCGGGGCCGGGGTCACGATGGCCGACGTGCTAGCGCACCGGGACCTCGAGTTCCTGCACCCCGTGGCCCGCCTCATCGGCGGCCCGCAGGTGCGCAACATGGGGACGGTGGGCGGCAACCTCTTCGCCGCGCACCCCTACGGCGACTTCGCGGCGGCGCTTCTGGCGCTGGGGGCAAAGGTGGTCCTTGCGGGGCAGGGCGGGGCGCGCCCGGTCGAGGAGGTGCTGCGCGACCGCGAGCGCGCGGGGCTCGTCGCCGCCATCGAGGTGCCGCGCCCGCGCGACGCCCGCGCCTTCGGGTTCCTCAAGGTGAGCCGGGTGAAGCCCAAGGGCGTCTCGGTCCTCTCCATCGCCGCCTACCTCCCGCGCGAAGGCGGCCGCATCCGCGGCGCCCGCGTGGCGTATGGCGCGATGGGACCCGCGCCCCTCCGGACGCAAGGGGTGGAGCGGGTGCTGGAGGGGCAGTCGCTCGACGCCGGAACCATCGCCCGCGCCGCGCAGGTGGCCGCCGAAGGGATCGAGCCGCCGACCGACCCCATCGCGACCGGCTGGTATCGCAAGGAAGTCGTGGGCGTGCACCTCAGGCGCCTTCTCGAACGGATGGAGCGCGGCTGATGGCCAAGAGACCGGTAAGCTTCACGCTGAACGGCAGCCCCCGCGCCGCCTTCGCGGAGGAGGGGCAGAACCTCCTCGACTTCCTGCGCCGGGGCGTGGGCGACCTCTCGCCCAAGTACGGCTGCGGTCAGGGCACCTGCGGGGCCTGCACCGTGACCATCGACGGGGCGACGCAGCTGTCGTGCCTCGTGCTGGCCGAGACGGTGGAGGGCCGCGACGTCCGCACCGCCGCCGGCCTCGCCAAGGGACCGCAACTCGACCCGCTGCAGGAGTCCTTCATGGACCACTTCGCCGCCCAGTGCGGCTACTGCACGCCCGGAATGCTCGTCTCCGCCCGCGCGCTTCTCGACCGCAATCCGCGGCCGAGCCGGGAGGACGTTATCGAGGCGATCTCCGGCAACCTCTGCCGCTGCACCGGCTACGAGCCGATCATCGCGGCGATCCTCGCCGTCGCCGAAGGGAGGGTCCGCGCATGACCGAGATGACGAAGCCGGGCATGATCGACTTCCGCAAGGACCTCTTCGCCGACGAGCGGAACGACAACCTCAACGAGGTCGGCAAGCCCACGCGCCGTCAGGACATCATGGGCCACGTCACGGGCCGGTCGCCGTTCTTCGACGACCACCTGTTCGACGGGCTCCTGCACCTCCGCTGCGTCCGCTCGCCCCATCACGCCGCGCGCATCCGCCGGATCGACACGACCGAGGCCGAGCGGATGCCGGGCGTGGTCCGCATCCTCCTCGGGCGCGACGTGCCGCTCAACCTCAACACGCTCCTGTCGCTCCTCGACTTCGGGATCGACGACGAGCCGATCCTGTCGACCGACCGCGTCCGCTACAAGGGCGAGCCCGTGGCGGCGGTGATCGCCGAGACCGAGGCGCAGGCGCGGGCGGCGGTGCAGGCGGTGCGGGTCGAGTGGGAGCCCTTGCCCCACGTCCTTGACGTGGAAGAGGCGGTGAAGCCCGGCGCGCCGACCGTCCTCGACATCTATCCCACGAACAAGTTCGTCTACCACGGCAAGTACGACCACCAGAAGCTCCGCTACGGCGACGTGGAGGCGGCCTTCCGCGAAGCCGAACACATCGTCGAGGGGCGCTACCAGATGTCGCCCATCGAGCAGGCGCCCATCGAGACCTGCGGCGCCATCGCCGCGCCCGAGCAGAACGGGCGCTACGTCTGCTACACCTCCACGCAGGCGCTGTTCTTCTCGCTCGGCACCGCGGCGAAGGTGCTGAAGATGCCCTCCTCGCGCCTCCACTTCATCGGCGGCACGGTGGGCGGCGGCTTCGGGGGCAAGGTCGACTCGATCCACGAACCGCTCGCGATCCTCGGCGCGATGCTGACCGGGCGGCCCGTCAAATACGCCTGGGACCGGGAGGAGGAGATGCAGGTCGGCGCGCCCCGCGGGGCCGAACGCTGGTACATCAAGGACGGCGTGATGCGGGACGGGCGGATCGTCGCCCGCAAGTTCACGGGCTACTTCGACTCGGGCGCCTACACGCGGCTCTCGTCCTACGCGATCATCAAGGGCGTAGGGCACCTCCCCGGCCCCTACACGATCCCGAACGTCCATGCCGACGTCTACTGCGTCTACACGAACCGCACCCCCGCGACCGCGATGCGCGGCTTCGGCATCACCGGTGTCGACTTCGCCATCGAGGCGCACATGGACAAGGTGGCCGAGACGGTGGGGATGAACCCCGTCGACCTCCGCATCCTCAACGCCTACCGCGACGGGGACATGAAGGCGCACCGGCGGCTCGCCAAGAACACGGCACTGATCGAGTGCTGCCAGGTTGTGGCCGAGAAGGCCGGCATCCGCATTTCGCCCGAGGCGAAGGCGGCCTCCTCGCTCAGGGACGGCGGCGGAGTGCGGGCGCTGCTTCCCGCGCGGACGGCGACGGACGAGGCGGGCCGCATCGAGGGCTTCGCAGCGCAAGGCTACGCCCGCAAGGGCGGACCGCGCCCCGCTGACCAGTCGCGCCCCGTGGCCCCCCCGCCGCGCCCGGCGGCGCAGCCCGCGCCCTCCTACCAGTCCCCGTCCTACACAAGCGCATCCCGCCCGCCCGAGCCACCGCGCCCGCCGGAGCCTCCCGTCCCGGCCCCCGCACCATCCCGCACCGGCGCGCTGCGCTTCTCCTCCCTGTCCGGCTTCAGGAGGCGGTGATGGCGCTCCACCGCGGCCGCGGCTTCGCGGCGATCAACTACCCCATCGGCATGAACCTCGGCGGCGACCCGTCCCAGGCGCTGATCCACTCGAACCCCGACGGCAAGTTCACCGTCGCGCTCTCGGCCATCGACCTGGGGCAGGGGATGAAGTCCGTCACCCGCCAGATCGCGGCCGAGACGCTGGGCGTCCCCATCGAGGACGTCTACGTCGACACCGCCGACAGCGACACCGGCCCCCACGACATGGGCTCCTTCGCCTCGCGCGGCACCCACCGCATGGGCAACGCCGTGATCCGCGCGGCCGAGGAAGCGCGGCAGGTGATGCTCGAAGCGGCGGCCGAGGAGATGGAGGTCGACGCCGCCGACCTCGTGACGGACGGCAAGGGCAACATCCACGTGAAGGGCGCGCCCTCCCGCTCCATCACCACGATGGCCGCCGCGCAGGCCGCGCAGTTCAAGCAGGGCCGCACCATCGCCGGGCGCGGCATCTTCCTCATCCCGCTCTCGGACGTCGACCCCGAGACCGGGGAGATGTCGCCCGTTACCACCTTCGCCCATGCCGCGATGCTGGTGGAGGTCGAGGTCGACGACGAGACCGGCGAGGTCGCGGTCACTGACATGCAGTCCGCCTACGAGGTCGGCCGCGCGCTCAACCCCCGCCTCGTCGAACAGCAACTGAGAGGCGGCGCCTGGATGGGGATGAGCCACGCCGCCTGGGAGACGACCGAGCCGCACTACCCCTCCCGCGACCACGGGGCGGTGGACTTCAACCACTACATCATGCCAGGCCCGGGCGACCTCGCCCCCCACCACATCAGCGTGCTCGAGCGCCCCGCCGAGGACGGCCCGTACGGCGGCAAAGGCCCCGGAGAGATGTGCGCGAACCCGGTCCTCCCGGCGGTCGTGAACGCCATCTACGACGCCGTGGGACTACGCATCGACGAGCTTCCCGTGACGCCCGAGAAGGTCCTCCGCGGCCTTCGCGCCCAGGGCGGCGCAAAGCCGCGCAAGGCGCTCTGATGGTCGTTCGCCGCGCCATACTGGGGATCGACGGACCGGAGCCTCTGGCCCGGTCCCTGCGCGATGCCCAGTACATTGCAGACGAAGGGCTTTCGACGGCGGCCTACCTCGCCCTCGCCCTCGGCAAGCCGCTCCTCCTCGAAGGGGCGCCCGGGGTGGGCAAGACCGAGGCCGCCAAGGCCATCGCCTCCGTCCTCGGCCGCGAGCTCGTCCGCCTCCAGTGCTACGAGGGGATCGACGCGTCAGCGGCGATGTACGAATGGAACTTCCCCCGCCAGATGCTCGCGATCCGGCAGGCGGGAGAGGGTTACGTCAACCTCTACGCCGACGAATACCTCATCGCGCGCCCCATCCTCCTCGCGCTCGAGGCCCCCCGCGACCGTGTCCTCCTCATCGACGAGATCGACCGCGCCGACCACGAATTCGAAGCCTTCCTCCTCGAATTCCTCTCCGACTTCTCCGTCTCGATTCCCGAACGCGGCACGATCCGCGCGGCCGAACCCCCGGTCGTCATCCTCACCTCGAACCGCACCCGCGAACTCCACGAGGCGCTCCGCCGCCGCTGCGTCTACCACTGGATCGGCTACCCCGATCCGGCGCTCGAGGCCGAGATCGTGATGATGCGCGCCTCCACGGTCGCCCGCGACACCGCGGCCCGCGTCGTCCGCGCGGTGGGCGCGCTCCGCGCCGAGCCGCTGGCGAAACCCCCGGGCGTTGCGGAAACCGTGGAATGGGCAGAAGCCGCGACGCTCCTCCACGAGGGCGGCGCGCCCTGGCCCCGCGCCTTCCAGCGCGCCATCGGCGTGGCGCTCAAGGACCAGGACGACCTCGCGTACATCGCCCCCCGCCTCGAGGCGATGCTGGCGGAGGCGGCGGCATGACGGCTCCCCTGTCTTCATCTCGGGACAAATACTCCCGGGGGGTGAGCCTCCGCGCCAGCGGAGGCGAGGGGGGCAGGCAGCCCCCCTTCCGCCGCAACCGAAAGCGCGCCCCGTGATCCCGCGCGCGCTCGACCCCTTCCTCCTCTTCCCCCACGCGCTCCGCGCAGCGGGTCTGTCCGCCTCGCCCGAGCAGACGGAGACGTTCCTGACGGCGACCGGCCTCCTCGGCCCCCGCTCGCTCGCCGACATCCGCCGCGCGGCCCATGCGGTCTACGGCCCCGGCCCCGAGCGGCAGGCGGAGTTCGACGCCGTCTTCGACCGTGTCTTCCTCGGCCACCGCTTCGCCGCCCCCGTCCCTGGCGAGCCCGAGGAGATGCCCCGCAGCTACGACGCGGGCGACTTCGAGGACATGCCAGAAGCCGGCGAGGAGGAACCCTCAGGCGGCGAAGCAACCGCCGCCGAACGCCTCTTCCGTCGCGACCTGACCTCGGGCGACGAGACCGCCGCCTTGCGCGCCTTCGCCCGCGCGCTCCCGGAGGCGCTTCCCCGCCGCCGCTCGCGCCGCACGGCGTCCGGCAAGGGCGCGCTCTCCGACGCCCGCCGCGCCTTTCGCGAGATGATCCGCCGCGACGGGGAGGTCACGCACCTGCCCACGAAACGCCGCCGTACCCGCCAGCGGCGCGTCCTCCTGCTCATCGACGTCTCGGGCAGCATGAAGGCCGGCACCGAAGGCGCGCTCCGCCTCGCCCACGCCCTCGTCCAGGGCGGCGAGCGGGTCGAGGCCTTCACCCTCGGCACCCGCCTCACCCGCGTCACCCGCGCCCTCCGGCACCGGAGCCGCGAACAGGCGTTGACCCTCGCCACGGGCCTCGTCGCCGACTGGGACGGCGGCACGCGGCTCGGCGAGGCGCTGGCCGTGTTCCTCTCCGTCCCCCGCTTCGCCGCCCATGCCCGCGGCGCGCTCGTCGTCGTCGTCTCCGACGGCCTAGAACGCGGCGGCCCCGAGGCGCTGATCGCCGCGATGGAGCGCCTCCACGGGCTCGCGTGGTCCGTCCTCTGGCTCTCGCCGCTCGCCGCCGATCCGGCCTACCGGCCCGAGACGGGGGCGATGAAGGCGATCCTGCCGCTTCTCGACCGGCTGGGCGACGGGTCCACCCCGCAGGCCATCGCGCACGAGGTCCTGCACTTCGCGAAGGGCGCGCGGGCATGAGGGCGGTGGACGCGCATTTCCACGTCTGGCGGCAGGCGGACCTGCCATGGCTCGTGGGCCCGATGCAGCCGCGCATCTTCGGCCCCTACGAGCCGATCCGCCGCGACTACCCGATGGAGGAATACCTTGCCGACCGCGCGGGCACTGGCGTCGAACGCGCCGTCTATGTGCAGGCGAACTGGCCAACCGACAAAGCCGAGGCCGAGGCCGACTGGCTCGAAACGCTGGCCTCCCGCACCGGCTGGCCGCACGGGATCGTGGCCTACGCCGACATGACGGTGGAGGACGTACGCCCCGCGCTCGACCGGCTGATGCGCTTCCCGCGCCTGCGCGGCATCCGCCAGCAGTTCCACTGGCACGAGAACACCCTCTACCGCTTCGCCGCCAAGCCCAACCTCTGCCGCGACCGGACCGTTCAGCGCAACGTCGCCCGGCTCGCGGACTACCGGCTCGCCTTCGACCTCCAGGTCTTCGCGGGCCAGATGGACGGCGCCTGCGACCTCGCCGACGCCTGTCCGAAGGTGACGCTGGTCCTCCAGCACGCGGGCATGCTCGAGGACCTGAGCGACACCGGCCGCGCCGTGTGGCGCGCGGCGATGACCGAACTCGCCCGCCGCCCGAACGTGGTGGCGAAGCTCTCGGGCTTCGGGACCTTCATCCACCGCTGCGATCCCGCCCACATCGCCTGGCTCACGACCGAGACGGTGGCGATCTTCGGCGCGGACCGCTGCCTCTGGGGATCGAACTTCCCCATCGAGAAGCTCTGGACGGACTACGCGACACTGTTCGAGGCCCACCGCCAGGCGGCGGGCGGCCTTTCGCAGGCGGAACAGCAGGCGATCTTTCACGACACCGCGAGCCGGGTCTACCGGCTGAACTGAGGGGAGGGACCGGGATGGGACTGGAGATCAAGATACTGGACTACGGCGATATCGAGCTCGAAAGCTCATTCCTCGTCCTCGGGCGCGACTGCGGGCGGACGCGGCGTGTTCCCGTCTATGGCTTCCTGATCCTCGGCGGGCAGTATCCGATCGTGGTGGACACCGGCTACCGCGACAACGCGATCATGGGGTCGCTGGGGATGCGCGGCCTCCAGTTCCACGAGAACATGATCGAACGGCAGCTTGCCAACCACGGCGTGAAGATGGGCGACGTGCGCTACGTGCTGCACACCCACCTCCACATCGACCATGCCGGCAAGGACGACCACTTTCCGATGAACACGACCGTGGTCATCAACCGGCGAGAGCTAGAATACTCCGTCTCGGGCCTGATGCACCCGCAGTACCCCAAGCCCGACATCATCCATCTTGTCGAAAGGCTCCATTCCCCCGGCGCGCTCAGGCTCGAGGACCTCGAGATCACCGGGGCCATCGAGCTGATGCCCGGCGTCTTCCTCGAAGCTGCGGGCGCCCATACCGAAGGTTCGATGAACGTCCACGTGGACACCGCCGAGGGGCGGGCAACGATCTGCGGGGACGTGATCTACGACTTCAACGACCAGATCATCGAACCCATGCGGAGCTTCGGACCCGAGGAATACCAGGTCACCGGCAACCACGGCGGGTCGAAGCGCGGCGAGAAGGCGGCGATCCGCAAGCTCATGTATTCCGGCGCGAAGTTCCTCCTGCCGATCCACGACAAGCCCGCGAAGGTCGAAGGCGGCCGCGTCGTCGGGCGCATGGACATGTCGATCCCCGGTCCCGTCGCGCAGTCCGTGCCCCGGCGCGACTGGTTCCCGGCGTGAGGGCGGGGCCATGGCGCACGAGGCCCTCGACCCGGCATTCCGCCGCCTGATCGACGAACACGCGCCCGTCCGGCAGGCGGGCTCGGGCTTTACCTTCACCGAAGGGCCGATCTGGCATCCGGTGGACCACTACCTGCTTTTCTCGGACATGCCGGGCGACGTCCGGCGAAGGCTCGACCGCGCGGGCGTGCGCGAGGTGATGCGCCCGTCGCACAAGGGCAACGGGATGACCTATGACGCGGAGCTGAACCTCCTCGTCTGCGAGCACGCAACGTCCTCCGTAGCGCGTTTCTCCCCTGACGGGCGTCGGGAGGTGCTGGCCTCGCATTTCGAGGGGCGCGAGCTGAACTCGCCCAACGACATCTGCGTGAAGTCGGACGGGTCGGTCTGGTTCACCGACCCGTGGTACGGGCGGATGCCGCACTACGGGGTGGAGCGGCCGCGCCAGCTTGGCTGGCAGGGCGTGTTCCGCCTGCGCCCCGGGCACCGGCCGGGGGACGAGCCGGAGCTGATGGTCGATCGCTACCTCTTCACCATGCCGAACGGGCTCTGCTTCTGTCCCGACGAGTCGAAGCTCTACGTGAACGACACCGAGCAGGCGAACATCCGGGTGTTCGACGTGACGGCCTCGGGGCTGACGAACGGACGGGTCTTCGCCTCCGGCATCCGCGACAGTCTCAAGCCCGGCGTGCCGGACGGGATGAAGTGCGACGCTGAGGGCAACGTCTGGGTGACGGCGCCCGGCGGCCTCTGGGTCTATGCGCCGAGCGGAAAGCTCATCGGCAAGGTGGCGATCCCGGAACTCCCTGCGAACCTCCATTGGGGTGGGGAGGATTGGCGGACGCTCTATGTCTGCGCCTCGACCTCGGTCTACGCGGTCCCGGTGAAGGTCGGCCCGCGCAACGAGCCCTTCATGCGGGTGCGCGGCGGCGCCGCTGTCTCGACCCCGCGGTCGGCGGAAGCCACCGGGGGCGACTCGCTCCGCCTCGACGCGCGGCGCTGCGCGCTCATCATCCAGGACATGCAGAACGACGTGGTGATGGACGGCGGGGCCTTCGCCGCCTCCGGCTCGCCGCAGCACTGCAAGGACCAGAACGCGCTTCAGAACGTCGCCCGGCTCGCCCGCCGATGCCGGGAGCTCGGCGTGCCCGTGATCCACGTCCACTTCGTCGTCCCGCCGGGCGCAAAGGGGCTGACGCTCAACGCGCCACTCTTCGAAGGCGTGCTCGACGGCAACGCGCTGGTGCGCGGCACGTGGGGGGCGGCGCCCGCGCCGGGGGCGGAGGTGGAACCCGGCGACCACGTGGTCGAGAAGATGCGGATGAGCGCCTGGGAAGGCACGACGCTCGAAACCATCCTCAAGGCCGAGGGGCGCGACATCGTCATCGAAACGGGCGCCTGGACCAACATGTCGATCGAGCACACGGCGCGGACGGGGGCGGACAAGGGCTATGTCATGGTGATCCCCGAAGACGGCTGTTCGACCATGAACGCCGACTGGCACAGGGCAAGCATCGACTATGCCATGCAGAACGTGGCACTTGTGACCAAGACGGACGCCGTGATCGCGGCGCTTGGGTAGGGGCAGGGAATGAACCGATACGACTTCGACGGGCAGGTCGCCGTCGTCACGGGGGGCGCGCAGGGGATCGGCTACGCGGTCGCGAAGCGCCTCCACGCCTCGGGGGCGACGGTGTCGCTCTGGGACATGGACGGGGCGCTCGCCGCCAAATCCGCCGAGGCGCTGGGCGGACGGGCCTAGGGCGCGCAGATCGACGTGACGGATGCGGACGCCGTGGCAGGGCTGGCGGCCAAGGTCGCGGAGCGGCACGGGCGGATCGACGTGCTCGTGGCCTCCGCAGGGATCGCGGGGTCGAACGGGAAGGTCGTCGACTACCCGGTGGCCGAGTTCCACAAGATCGTGGAGGTCAACCTCTTCGGCGTCTTCCACTGCTGCCGCGCGATCCTGCCGTTCATGGAGCGGCAGGGCTATGGTCGCGTCGTCAACATCGCCTCGGTCGCGGGCAAGGAGGGGAACCCGAATGCGGGCGCCTATTCCGCATCGAAGGCTGCGGTGATGGCGCTGACCAAATCGCTGGGGAAGGAACACGCAGGTACGGATATCGCGGTCAACTGCGTGACCCCTGCCGCCGCGCGCACCCGGATCTTCGACCAGATGAGCCAGACGCACATCGACTTCATGCTGTCGAAGATCCCGCGCGGGCGGTTCCTCGAGGTGGACGAGGCGGCGAACATGATCGCCTGGCTCTGCACGCGGGAGAACTCGTTCACCACCGGCGCGGTCTTCGACCTGTCCGGCGGGCGCGCGACATACTAGCCGGCCGTCAGCGGTATCTCTCCAGCAGCGGACGAAGTTCGACCCTTGCGCCGAGCCGGGCCGCCAGCAGGTAGATGCCGCCGATCTTGCGGTGCATGAACAGAGTGGCGGGGGGAGGGATGTGCGTGAGCTCGCGCTCCGTCCCCATCGCCATACCCATGTCGCGGAGGGTGCCGATCAGGTCGGAGTTCCCGAAGTCGAAGGGCGTCTCCTGTCGGAGCGGCGCCATCGCGGCGTTGAACATCTCCATGATCAGCGACTGGTGCCGCGGCAGCGTCGCCTCGTCGAAATAGCCGATCCGGATCATGGCGGCGCGGATCGCCTCGCCGTCCTGGTCGAGAGCGGCGTTCAGCAGGCGCCGGAAATCGGCGCGAAGGACCGGGTCGATGGCCATGACCGCACCGAAGTCGAGGAGGACGATGCGTTGCGAGGCGGCGTCGAACCGGTAGTTGGCGAGGTTGGGGTCGGTCTGCATCAACCCGAGCTCGAACAGTTCGCGCAGGACGAGATCGATCAGGTCGCGCGCCACGCGGTCACGCAGGTCCTGCGGCGCCTCGGCCAGCGCGTCGATCGGGTCGCTCTCCACGTAGCTCATGGCGAGGACCTGGCGGGTGCTCAACGCGGGATCGAGATCCGGGAGGCGGAAGGCGGCGGAGTTCGCAAGGAACCGGCCGAAGGCATCGAGATTGCGCGCCTCGGCGGCGTAGTCGGCTTCGAGGTGAAGCTGGCGCTTGGCCTCGGCAAGCACGGGCGCAATGTCCATCTCGCGCGGGAGGATGCCCGGCAGGCGGAGCAGGGTCGCAAGGTTGTCGATGTCGCTGTCGATGCTGGCGCGCACGCCCGGATACTGCACCTTGATCGCGAGGTCGCGCCCGTCGGCGGTCGTCGCGCGGTGGACCTGCCCGATGGAGGCCGCGGCGAAGGGGCGGACGTCGAACCGCGCGAACCGGCCGAACCAGCCGCCGCCCCATTCCGCATTCAGCACGTCCCGCAGCTGCTTCGGCGGCATCGGGGGCGCATCGGCGCGCAGGGCGGCGAGAACTGCCGTCATCTCGGGCGGCAGGACCAGCCCCGTGTCCATCGACAGCATCTGGCCCAGCTTCATCGCCGCGCCGCGCATCCGGCCGAGGTCACGGGTGATCCGTGCTGCGGTGGACGGGGTGAGGAGCGTCGCCGGCACGCTCGGCCGCTCGCCGCGCGCCATCTGGCGGACGCCCGTGGCGACCATGTCGCCAAGGATGCCAGAGGTCATCCCGCCAAGCCGCAGGAGTCGGCCCAGCCGGCTGTCCGGCACCGGGTGTGCGCCCGCGGCGCCGTCATCACTCGTCACGGTGGAGGTCCTCCTAGGTCTGGAGGAGAGATGGCGCGCCGCGCGGCTATTGCCAGCGGCTGCGGCCGAGTTCCGCGGGGCAAGGACGGGGCAGCGCCCGGTCCGTCGCGGACGGGTGGACCGGGGCCCGAAGGCCCCGGCCCGTATCGCGTCAGTTCTGCCAGGACCGGATCATCTCGTCATAGCTGATCGTGACTGGCGTCGGGTTCTCGTCGTCGAGCTTCGCCACCGGCGCGCCGGGAGCGTCGAGCCAGACCTGCGGGTCCTGCGGCTCGTTCATCTTCGGCCCGATGTCGCCCTGGACGCCGGCCCGCTCGAGCCGCTCCATGACCTGCTCCTGCGCGGCGCAGAGCGCGTCGAGAGCTTCCTGCGGGGTCTTCTCGCCCGACATGGCATCCCCGATGTTCTGCCACCAGAGCTGGGCAAGACGCGGGTAGTCCGGCACGTTCGTGCCCGTGGGCGACCACCGCACGCGAGCGGGCGAGCGGTAGAATTCCACGAGACCGCCGAGCATGGGCGCACGCTCGGTGAAGCTCTCGTGGTCGATGGTGGACTCGCGGATGAAGGTGAGGCCGACGTGGCTCTTCTTCACGTCCACGGTCTTCGAGGTGACGAACTGGGCATAGAGCCAGGCCGCCTGCGCACGGTCGACGGGCGTGGATTCGAGAAGCGTCCACGACCCGGCGTCCTGGTAACCGACCTTCATGCCGTCCTGCCAGTAGGCGCCGTGCGGCGAGGGGGCCATCCGCCACTTGGGCGTGCCGTCCTCGTTCAGGACCGCGGCAGCGCCGTCACCCACCATGTCGGCGGTGAAGGCGGTGTACCAGAAGATCTGCTGGGCGATGTTCCCCTGCGCCGGAATGGGCCCGGACTCGGAGAAGGTCATCCCGGCGGCGGTCGGCGGCGCGTACTTGTCGAGCCATTCGATCGCCTTTGTGACGGCGTACACGGCGGCCGCGTCGTTCGTCGCCCCGCCCCGCGCCACGCAGGAGCCCACGGGACGCGAGTTCTCGTCCACCCGGATGCCCCATTCGTCCACGGGCAGGCCGTTCGGCTCGCCCACGTCGCCCATGCCGGCCATGGACATCCACGCGTCGGTGTAGCGCCAGCCGAGCGAGGGGTCCTTCTTGCCGTAGTCCATGTGGCCGTAGACCTGCCCGGTCACGCCCATGTGGCTCAGATCGCGGCCGGTGAAGAACTCCGCGATGTTCTCGTAGGCTGTCCAGTTGTCGGGCACGCCCAGCGGGTAGCCGTACTGCGCCTCGAAGTCGGCCATGTTCTTCTCGTCCGTGAACCAGTCGTAGCGGAACCAGTAGAGGTTCGCGAACTGCTGGTCGGGAAGCTGGTAGACCTTCCCGTCCGGTCCGGTGACGAAGGACAGACCGATGAAGTCCTCGAGGTCGAGGCCCGGGTTCGTCACCGACGCGCCTTCGCCCGCCATCCAGTCCGTCAGGTTGCGGGCCTGCTGATAGCGCCAGTGGGTGCCGATGAGGTCCGAGTCGTTGATGTAGGCGTCGTAGACGTTTTCGCCCGTCTGCATCTGGGTCTGGAGCTTTTCGACCACGTCGCCTTCGCCGATCAGGTCATGGGTGACCTGGATGCCGGTGATGGCCGTGAAGGCGGGCGCGAGCACGCGCGCCTCGTATTCGTGCGTGGTGATCGTCTCCGACACGACGTTGATCGACATGCCCTGGAACGGCTGGGCGGCATCGATGAACCACTGCATCTCGGCTTCCTGCTGCTCGCGCGTCAGGGACGAGAGGTCGCCGATCTCGGCGTCGAGGAAGGCGCGGGCGGCCTCCATGTCGGCGAAGGCCGGGCTGGTCAGGACCAGCAGCGCTGCCGTGGTGGACATGAGACGTAGGTTCATTTGTGGTATCCTCCCTTAGTTGAACCGTCAGTCGAGGAACGTGTCGCGGCGGCCGGGTCTCCTCACCCCCCGGCGCCCGGACCTCTCAGACCCAGCGGAAGACCGCGAAGGCGTAGAGAAGGCAGACGAGGAGCGCGGCCCACTGGTGGGTGTCCACCAGCCCGAGCCACGCGAGATTGATGAAGGCCGACCCGAGCAGCGTGATGAACAGCCGGTCGCCCCGCGTCGTCTCGATCCGCAGGACGCCGACGCGCGGCGTCTCGGGGTACCGGATCGCGAGGATCGTGAAGATCACCAGCAGCGCCGCGATCACCATGAAGAAGATCGCGGTCGGCCAGGTCCATGCCATCCATTGCAGGCTCATGGGGCGGCTCCTCCTCTCAGACCCGGCCCAGGGCGAAGCCCTTGGCGATGTAGTTGCGGACGAAGTAGATCACGAGCGCGCCCGGAATGATGGTCAGCACTCCCGCCGCAGCCAGCACCCCCCAGTCGAGCCCCGAGGCCGAGACGGTGCGCGTCATCGTGGCGGCGATGGGCTTGGCGTTCACGGAGGTCAGGGTGCGGCTGAGAAGCAGCTCGACCCAGGAGAACATGAAGCAGAAGAAGGCGGCCACGCCGATGCCGGAGGCGATCAGCGGCATGAAGATCTTCACGAAGAACCGCGGGAAGGAGTAGCCGTCGATGTAGGCCGTTTCGTCGATCTCCTTCGGAACGCCGCGCATGAAGCCTTCAAGGATCCAGACCGCGAGGGGCACGTTGAACAGGACATGGGCGAGCGCGACGGCAATATGCGTGTCGAAGAGCCCCACGCTGGAATAGAGCTGGAAGAACGGCAGCGCGAAGACGGCCGGAGGCGCCATGCGGTTCGTGAGCAGCCAGAAGAACAGGTGCTTGTCGCCGATGAACCGGTACCGGCTGAAGGCATAGGCCGCCGGCAGCGCGACCGACACCGAGATCACCGTGTTCATCACCACGTAGATCATCGAGTTGACGTAGCCCATGTACCAGCTCGGGTCCGTCAGGATCGTCTGGTAGTTCCGCAGCGTGGGGTTCTGCGGCCAGAGCGAGAAGGTGCCGAGGATTTCGGCATTCGTCTTCAGACTCATGTTCACGAGCCAGTAGATCGGCAGCATGAGAAAGACGAGGTAGAGCGTCATCACCACGACCGAGCCGTTAATGCGCACGCGAGACGGGCGCGCACGGGTCGCGGTGACGTTCGGGAAGGAGGCGGCTGTCGCGTCGGCCATCGCTCAGTTCCCCCTCCGGTCGAGGTTCGTCATCACGGTGTAGAACACCCAGCTGATGAGAAGGATCACGAGGAAATACATGATCGAGAAGGCGGCGGCGGGACCGAGGTCGAACTGGCCCACGGCCATCTTCACGAGGTCGATGGAGAGGAAGGTGGTGGAGCTGCCGGGCCCGCCCCCCGTCACCACGAAGGGCTCGGTATAGATCATGAAGCTGTCCATGAAGCGCAGGAGAATCGCGATCATGAGCACGCCCGCCATCTTCGGCAGCTCGATGTAGCGGAACACCTTCCAGCGCGACGCCTGGTCGATCTTGGCGGCCTGGTAGTAGGCGTCCGGAATAGACTGAAGCCCCGCGTAGCACAGGAGCGCGACAAGCGAGGTCCAGTGCCAGACGTCCATCACGATCACGGTGATCCAGGCATCGACGGGGTCGCGCGTGTAGTTGTAGTCGATCCCCAGCGCGGCGAGCGTATGGCCCAGAAGCCCGATGTCGATGCGCCCGAAGATCTGCCAGATCGTGCCCACCACGTTCCACGGGATGAGCAGCGGCAGCGACATGACGACGAGGCAGAAGCTCGCCCAGAAGCCGCGCTTCGGCATCGACAGCGCGACGAGGATGCCAAGCGGGATCTGGATCGCGAGGATCGTGCCCGAAAAGATCAGCTGCCGCCCGAGAGCGCCCCACATCCGGTCGTCGTTGAGCATCTGGCGGAACCATTCGAGCCCCGCCCAGAAGAAGACGTTGTTGCCGAAGGTGTCCTGCACCGAATAGTTGACCACCGTCATCAGCGGGATCACCGCCGAGAAGGCCACGAGGAACAGCACCGGCAGGACGAGGAACCACGCCTTCTGGTTGACTTGCTTGTCCATCAGGCGGCCTCCCCCATGCGGGCGCCCGGCGCGATGCGCCAGTCATCCGCGTAGACGTTGATGTGGGCCGGGTCGAACCAGACACGGGTCATGTCCGCGCCGATCCGCTCGCCCTCCCCGGCGATGATGTTGATGTCGTGGCCGAAGAACTCGGCGCGCACGATCTTGTGCCGGCCCACGTCCTCGATCCGGCGCACCTTCACGGGCAGCCCCTCGCCGTCCGTCAGCCGGGCGAACTCGGGCCGCACGCCGATGACGACGCGCCCCGAGACCGGGCCGTAGGTGTGGCCGAGCGGAATGGTCGAACCGTTCACGTAGGCATGGCTTCCCCGCACCTCGGCCGGGATCACGTTCATCCCGGGCGAGCCGATGAAGTAGCCCACGAAGGTGTGGGCAGGTGTCTCGAACAGCTCCTGCGGCGTGCCGATCTGCACGACACGGCCATCGTACATCACCACGACCTTGTCGGCGAAGGTCAGCGCCTCGGTCTGGTCGTGGGTCACGTAGATCATCGTGTGTCCGAACTCGTGGTGCAGCTTCTTGAGCTGGGTCCGGAGCTCCCACTTCATGTGCGGGTCGATGACCGTCAGCGGCTCGTCGAAGAGGAGCGCGTTGACGTCCTTGCGCACCATGCCCCGGCCGAGCGAGATCTTCTGCTTGGCGTCCGCCGTCAGCCCCCGCGCCTTCTTGTCGAGCATGTGATCCATGCCGATCATCCGCGCGATCTCCTGCACGCGGGCGGCGACATAGGTCTCGTCCCGCCCCCGGTTCCGCAGCGGGAAGGCGAGGTTGTCGCGCACGGTCATCGTGTCGTAGACGACGGGAAACTGGAACACCTGCGCGATGTTGCGCTCGGCCGTGGGCGCGTGGGTGACGTCGCGGTCGTCGAACAGGATGCGGCCCTGGCTCGGCTGCAACAGTCCCGAGATGATGTTGAGAAGCGTGGACTTCCCGCACCCCGACGCGCCGAGAAGCGCATAGGCCGCGCCGTCCTCCCAGACGTGGTTCAGTTCCTTCAGCGCATAGTCGTCCTCGCCCTTCGGATGCTTGAGGTAGGAGTGGGCGAGATTGTCGAGCGTGATGCGGGCCATCTTCCTCTCCCTCAGGCAGCAAGCGCGTAGGACGCGGGTGCGACAAGGCGGCCGTCCTCGTCGAAGACGTAGACATGCGACGGATCGAGGTAGACGCGGATCTCCTCTCCCAGCCGGAGGTCATGGATGCCGTGGATCAGCCCCACCCAGCGGTCCCCGTGGTGGTCGAGGTGCACGAAGGTCTCGGACCCCGTGAGCTCCGTCACGGTGAGCGTGGCCCGGAACTCCACCGCATCGGCCGTGTGCCGCCCGATCTCCAGATGGTTCGGCCGGAAGCCCGCGAGGTAGCGGCCGTCGGGGAGGTCCGCAAGGCGGCCAAGCGCCGAAGCACTCTGCCCCTTGCCGAACATCAGCCGTCCGCCCGTCTTCGATACCTGAAGGAAGTTCATCGGCGGGTCGCTGAAGACCCGCGCGGTCGTGGCGTCCACCGGCTGGCGGTAGACGTCTGGGGTCGGCCCAAACTGGGTGACGCGGCCCTCCCAGAGCGTCGCGGTGTTCCCGCCGAGAAGAAGCGCCTCCTCCGGCTCGGTCGTGGCGTAGACGAAGATCGCGCCCGAGGCTTCGAAGATCTTCGGGATCTCGATCCGAAGCTCCTCGCGCAGCTTGTAGTCGAGGTTTGCGAGCGGTTCGTCCAGAAGCACGAGCCCGGCGTTCTTCACGAGTGCGCGGGCGAGCGCGCAGCGCTGCTGCTGGCCGCCCGACAGCTCGAGCGGCTTGCGCGTCAGGAAGGGCGTCAGCTTCATCAGCTCCGCCGTCTCCCGCACGCGGCGGTCGATCTCCTTCGCGTCGAGGCCGAGAAGCCGCATGGGCGAGGCGATGTTCTCGTAGACCGTCATGGACGGGTAGTTGATGAACTGCTGGTAGACCATCGCCACCCGCCGGTCCTGCACGCGCATTCCCGTGACATCATCGCCGTTCCAGAGGATCCGGCCCGTGGCGGGCACGTCGAGCCCCGCCATCAGCCGCATGAGCGTGGTCTTGCCTGACAGCGTCGGTCCGAGGAGCACGTTCATCGTGCCCTTCTCGAGCCGGAGGTCGGTCGGATGGACATGGGTCACCCCGTCGACCACCTTGGAGACGCCCTTCAGTTCCAGAGCCATCCGCCCGATCCCTCCCTCATTCCGCGGCCGCGGGCGCGGCCTCGCGCCGCTCTGTCATCCAGGCCGCGAGCGCCCGCGCCTGCTCGGGCGCAAGCCGCAGCCCGAGCTTCGTCCTCCGCCACAGCACGTCCTCGGCCGTGCGGGCGTATTCCTTGCGCATGAGCCATTCGACCTCGCGCGCGGTCAGCGTCCCCCCGAAGTCGCGCCCCAGATCCGCCGCCTCCAGCGCCCCGCTCAGCAGGTCGGCCGCTTCCGTGCCGTAGGCCCGAACGAGCCGGAGCGCCCAGCGGTCGCTCAGGAAGGGATGCGTCTCCCTGAGTTTCGCGACCAGTGCCGCGACGCCGTCCACCGGGAAATCCCCGCCGGGCAGCGCCGCGCCCTGCGTCCATGTCGGGCGCATCCCCGGAAAGAACGGCCCGATCTTCTCCACCGCCCCTTCGGCGAGCCGCCGGTAGGTCGTGATTTTGCCGCCGAAGACGTTGAGGAGCGGCGCGCCCCCCGTCTCGTCGAGCTTCAGCGTATAGTCCCGCGTCGCGGCCGTCGCGCTCGACGCGCCATCGTCGTAGAGCGGGCGGACGCCGGAGTAGGTCCAGACGATGTCCGCGCGGGAGATCTTCTGCCGCAGGTAGCGGTTCGCGAAACCGATGAGATAGTCCTGCTCCTCCTCGGTGCAGACGGGCGTCACGGAAGGGTCCGGATGCTCGGCATCCGTCGTCCCGATCAGGGTGAAGTCCGCCTCGTAGGGGATCGCGAAGATGATCCGCCCGTCGGTGCCCTGGAAGAAATAGCACTTGCCGTGGTCGAAGAGCTTCTTCGTGACGATGTGGCTGCCGCGGACGAGCCGGATGCGCTCGGGCGAGTTGATGCGAAGCTCGCGGCGGATGATCTCTCCCGCCCAGGGCCCCCCGGCGTTGATCAGGACGCGCGCGCGCCAGGTTGCCTGCTTGCCGCTTTCGGTATCTTTCGTTTCGATCCGCCAGAGTTCGCCCGTCCGTTCCGCCGACAGGACCCTCGTGCGCGTCATGATCCGCGCGCCACGCGCCTCCGCGTCGCGCGCGTTCAGGACGACGAGCCGCGAATCCTCGACCCAGCAGTCCGAATACTCGAACGCCTTCTCGAACCGCGACTCGAGCGCCGCGCCCTCAGGTGTGCCATTGAGCCAGAGCGTCGCCGTGCCGGGCAGGATCTCCCGGCCGCCGAGCGTGTCATAAAGGAACAACCCGAGCCGGATCAGCCATGCGGGGCGGCGCCCCTTCATCCAGGGCATGACCGCGGCGAGCAGCTTCGACGTGGGCGTTTCGCTTTCGAAGCGCATATCCTTCTGATAAGGAAGGACAAATCTCATGGGCCAGCTGATGTGCGGCATGGCGCGCAGCAGCGTCTCGCGTTCGATCAGGCTTTCTCGCACGAGCCGGAACTCGAAGTATTCGAGGTAGCGCAGCCCACCGTGGAACAGCTTGGTTGAGGCGGACGAGGTGGCGGAGGCGAGATCGTTCATCTCGGCCAGAGCCACCGTCAGGCCCCGCCCCGCCGCGTCACGGGCGATCCCGCACCCGTTGATGCCGCCACCAATGACGAACACGTCGACGATATCGGTCGCCGCCTTCTGCCGCACAGTCTCCTCCCAGTCCCGCGCCTTGCAAGTGTTTACGCGTTTGCGTCCGAATTGGAACCCCAAGATTTTCGTTTGTTTTCGATTTTTCGCTCGACGCCGTGGTCGTCTCGCACCGGACTCGGCCTGATCGGCCTCCATACGGAGGTGGAGAACGGAGGAGGCGTAGCAGGCGCGCAAGGATGAAGACCCGGGGCTCTGCGCGAGGAGACCGAGGCGGCGACCGAGATCCTGCGCTGAGTTATGCGGAACGTCGTGACGACCCCGGCAGACGGAAGGATTGCGATCGACCTGCCCGGTTTTTTTCCGGGGAGCCTTGCCAAGGTTGTCGAGCGATGAGGTGCCACAGTGCGGAAAGCCACCCGTGAGGGCGGCTATCTCTGCGAACGTGGTTCGGAACGTTGAGATGACTGCTGGGTGGGATTTGGACTGGCGAACTTTTGCCATGGTTGTTCCGCAGCGATAGTCAGCACCTCTTGCCCCAGCGATGGCGAGGGTCTGGACAGGGCGGATTCTGTTGAAGAACTCCGTGGGATTTGGCGCGCAATCGGGCCTGGCT
>VFQR01000188.1_pt1 | contig 127656 bp, 116 predicted proteins | sample 3512321 | NCBI WGS metagenome assembly VFQR01 (sample SAMN10412374, study PRJNA504923) | tailings metagenome | isolation source: Relicate 3 Philex TSF1 revegetated site | place: Philippines: Tuba, Benguet | collected 2017-08-29 | reverse complement strand
TCACGGCCAAGCGATCAAGGGAATCCTCGATTCACAAAAGGCGCACGACGCTCTAGGGCCTCACAGCTGAATACCCCGTGTTCTAAAGGCGCGGCCGAGCATCCCGTCCCTTCTGCCCGGCCACGCTATTCGCTCAGCTCCCCTTCCCACCATCCTCTCAGGGCCCAGAGAACCGATGCTCTAGGTCTACGAGACCGGTGGACGCCACAGATCGTGGAAGACGGATCTCCACTCGGGTTCCCGAAGTGCAGGTCCATGAGGCCGAACCGTTCAACTGTGTTGCGAGCGCTCGAACCAGGCGCATGCCTGTTCCGGTGCGATTGTTGGAATCGCAACCGATACCGTCGTCCCCGACAACAAGGACGAGTTCCTCCTCCCTTCGTTCCAGACTGACTACGATGGTGCCCTGCCTCCCTTCGGGGAAAGCGTATTTGAACGCGTTGGTCAGCAGTTCGTTGACGATCAGCCCGATGACCACCGCGCGGTCGGAGTCAAAATCGACATCTTCCGTGCGCACCACCAGATCCACGGGTAGGTCAGAACCAAGCGTTTCCACCAGCTCCCGGCAAAGGTCGCGGACGAAGTCGCCGCCACTAAGAACCACATCTCGGTCGGAGAGGTGCAGCCTGTCGTAGACACGACCGAGCACCTTGAGCTGCCGGATGGCATCCGAGAGGGCATGCGCCGCCTGTGTGTCCGTGAGCCGCCGCCGCTTCCTGTCCAGCATGCTTGCCGCTGAATGAAGGTGGTTCTTTGCCCGGTGGTTAACGTCGTCAAGCAGCAATTTCCGCTGTCGGTCCGATACCTCGAGCCGGTCCTTGTCTGTGGCGAGTTGGAGCCGCAATACCTCAAGTTCGTTGTTCCGTTCGACCAGCTCGTCGAGAGCGTTACGCAGCGCTTCGACAATCGCGGCAACGAGAAAGCCGACGATGAGGAACATCCCTAGCCTGATCAGGCTGCCGATGTGGAAGGTCCCGACATCCTCGGTGGACATGAAGAAGTAGGAGCCCACGATTGCGCTGAGGATGACGGCGAGATAGCCGGAGCCACGATCGAAGAGGAGCGCCGAGAGCATCACCGCTGGAACGAAGACGAGATAGAGCGGTAGGTATTGGGAGTCGTCAACCCCGACGAGCGCCAGGCGGACGGCGAAGGACCCCAGCACCAGCAATGTGGTGACCAGATAGCGGAGACTGACCGGCCATCCGCGGACGGGCCTCAGGTTGCGAAGAACTTCAGCGAGCATGGATGTTCAATAACCTGGCGGTTGGGACGGTTCCGCGACCGCCTGGGGGAGCGAGGTCAGGCGCTGCGGACGCTCAATCGGCAGAACATCGGGCGTCTATGATCGAAGTCGAACAGGCGGCACGCCGCAGGCTGCCTCGATAGCGGCCTCCCTGATCGCGTCCGTCATGTGGTCGAATGCAAGTCCGGAAAGAGCTGCACCTACCGTCTCGGGCGGCCAACCTGCCTCGACTGCCTGCTCGACGACTTCCCGCAAGGCCGCTCTCAGCGCCCTCTCGCAAGCGGCAGTCAGGCGAGGATCATTCCTGGACAGCGACGGCGGATCGACAGCGGGGGGTCGTCCCGTTGGGGAAGCCATGGGGAGCTGGATTAGGCGGTGTTGCTCGGGTTCCATGATCACGACCTAACGCCCTTGGACCACTGTCGTTGCAGGTTTGGCGGCGAAATTTCTGACGGCCAGGCCAGCCTGGAACAAGCATTCGCCAGGCGGATTGAGACGGGCTGCCACTACCGCCGGGCAGCCGCCAGGGGCCGCTCGGGGACCGTCTTCGTCATCAGTCCGGCGCCGATCTCGAGCAGGCCGAAGATCAGGTGCGGCCAGAACACCTGGTCCGCGAAGCCGAACAGCCAGGGCGAGACGGCAAGCAGCGCACCGCCTGCCACGTCGAGGCCGAGATGCACGGGCATCGGGATGATGCGCGTGATGCCGAGCTCGTAGTCGGTCATCAGGCTGTAGGCGATGACGCCGGCGCCCAGGATGACCGGCAGCCAGTGCGCGATACCACCGTCGGCGAAGCCGAGCAGCCACGGCGCAAGGATCAGCACGATCCCCATCAGATAATCGAGGCCGCCGTGCAGCTTGGTCGGGATGAACCTCATGTTGCTTTTCCTTCCGGGCTTGGGGACGTGCCAAACAAGAGGGAAGCAGAAAGGTTCCGGCGGGTGAGGCCATACTAATATTTGTTAATTCTAGCGTAGAATATTGCTCTTTGGAAAAAAACCCGGGCCCATCCGGAACATGCCTCTGAGCGAAAGGTTGGCCGGCGGTCAACCAGGAGGCCCATCATGTTCTATGTCGACAACAGGCTGCAGTTCCCGGTGCGCGTCGAGCGCCCTAACCCCTCCTTCGCCCGCGCGCTCCAGCAGGCCATCGGCGGCGTCGAGGGCGAGATACGGGTCGCCATGCAGTACATGTTCCAGGCCTTCGGCGCGCGCGGCGATCCGAAGTTCCGCGACCTGCTGATCAACACGGCGGCCGAAGAACTCGGCCATATCGAGATGCTGGCGACTGCCGTCGCGCTCAATCTCGAAAACGCGCCGCTGTCGCTTCAGGAGGAGGTCTCGCAGGACCAGATCGGCGGCGGCGTCCTGAACGGGGTCGACATGCGCCACATCCTGTCGACCGGGCTTGCGGCGCTGCCCAGCGACGCGAACGGCGTCCCCTTCGACGCCTCCCACGTCTATGCCAGCGGCAACCTTGCCGCTGACATGCACGCCAACGTCACCGCCGAGGCGACGGGGCGCGTCCTCGCCGTGCGGCTCTACAACATGACCGACGATCCCGGCATGCGCGAGATGCTGTCCTTCCTCATCGCCCGCGACACGATGCACCAGAACCAGTGGATGGCGGCGATCGAGGAGATGGGCGGGCTGCAGGCGGCGATGCCGATCCCCAACAGCTTCCCGCAGGAAGAGGAGAACCAGGAGTTCAACTACTCCTTCCTCGGCTTCCAGGCCGACGGCAGCGAACCGGTCCAGGGCCGCTGGTCGCAGGGCCAGTCGATCGACGGCAAGGGCGAGTTCGACAGCCGCCACATGGAGCCGCAGGGCGAGGAGCCCGCCCTCGGCCGGGCGCGGCCCGATTCCGGGGCCCAGGTCGAGCAGACCTGAGCGGAGGCGGCCATGCAACGCAGAGCGTTCATCGCCGGGATTGCAGGCGCGGCGGCGGCCGGTGTTCCGGCCTCCGCCAAGACTGCACGATCCCGATCGCGCAGCGGCCTCATCCGCTCGTACGTGACCGGTCTCGCGACCGGCATCTCCGGCGCGGGCGATCTGCCCGCGGCGGGGAACGTCGTGGCGCTGGTCCGCGCGCCCCATCGGCGATTCGACAAGCAGTCTATCGCAGTGCTGGATCGCGAGGGCCGGTTGCTCGGCTACCTCCCGGGCACCCATTCGCGCATCCTGGCACCGCTGATTGAGCATGGCCTGGCGTTCGAGGGCCATGTGCTCTCTTCCAAGACCATGCCGCGTCCCGCGCTCCATCTGGAGGTGCTGGTTGTCGGCTAGGGGCCTGGTATGTTGTCATCCTCCCGCAACGTGCCTGAGGAGGGCCGGGACCTGACCGCGTTTCCACTCTCCTCCGCGCCGCCACGCGTCGTCGTGGTCGGCGCGGGCTTCGCCGGGCTCGAGGTCGTCAAGGCGCTCGGCCGCGCGGGCATCGGCGTCACGCTGATCGATCGGCGCAACCATCACCTGTTCCAGCCGCTGCTCTACCAGGTGGCTACCGCGGCACTCGCCGCGCCGGACGTCGCCGAGCCGATCCGGCGGATCGTCAGGCGCTATCCGTCGGTGCAGGTGCTTTTCGGCGAGGTCGCAAGAGTCGATCACGAGGCGCGGCAGGTGGTGCTCGCCGATGGCGAGCGTCTTGCCTACGACCGGCTGGTCCTCGCCACCGGCTCCGTTCCGGCCTATTTCGGCAACGACCGCTGGGCGGACCACGCGCCGGGCTTGAAGACGATCGAGGACGCCCGCCACATCCGCTCGCGGCTGCTGCTCGCCTTCGAGAAGGCCGAACGCACCACCGACCCCGACGAGCAGCGCCGCCTGATGACGGTCGCGATCATCGGCGGCGGGCCGACGGGGGTGGAACTGGCGGGTTCGATCGCCGAGCTCAGCCGCCACACGCTTGCGCGCGACTTCCGCAACATCCGGTCCGAGAGCACGCGCATCCTGCTGATCGAGGCCGGACCGCGGCTTCTCGCTGGCTTCGACGAGAGACTGTCGGCCTATGCCGCACGCAAGCTGGAACGGCTCGGCGTCCAGGTCATGACGAACCGTCGCGTTGAGGACATAGGCGCACACGCGCTCACCATATCCGGCGACACGATGCCGGTGGGGCTCGTGCTTTGGGCGGCCGGCGTCGGCGCCTCGCCGCTCGCTCGCAGCCTCGGCGTCGAAACCGACCGGGCGGGCCGCGTCCCCGTCGACCAGTGCATGCGCGTGATCGGTCGGGAGAACGTCTTCGCGCTCGGAGACATGGCCAGCTTCGCCGATCCAGACGGCCGTCCCCTGCCGGGGCTGGCGCAGGTCGCCAAGCAGCAGGGGATTCATCTCGGACGCGGCTTGGTCGCCCAGCTGCAGAAGGGCGCGGAACTCGCTCCCTTCGCCTATCGCAGCCGCGGCAACACCGCGATCGTCGGGCGCCACGCCGCGATCTTCGAGCAGGGCCGCTTCAAGGTTCGCGGCTGGACGGCGTGGCTCGCGTGGGCCGTCATCCATGTCTACCTGCTCATCGGCTTCCAGAACCGCATCCTGGTGTCGATCCAGTGGCTCTGGCTCTATCTCACCTACGAGCGCGGCGCCCGACTGATCGCCGATAGCGACGGTGACGTGCGGAGAGCAGAACCAAAGGCCGAACCTCTGAATCTCCGCCAAGGGGAACGCTGATGGTCGGGCACGACCTTCCGTCCGGCCTGCCGCCCCGGCTCGATGTCCGCATCCCGCCACGGGAAGCGCGGCGCGCGCTTGGCTACGAGCCCCTTCTGGCTCTGCTCGACGACCTGGGCAAGAAGCTCGACCGGAACGCCGCCGACATCTCCTATCTGAGGCAGTGGGAAGCGCGGGCGATGAGGCATCTCGACCCGACCGAGAAAGATCTCTTGATGCGGGTCTCCCCGGAGGCAGAGTTCGATCTTTCGCTCCTGCCCGAGGAGCGATGGAAGAGCCTGCGCGCGATCCTGCTCCGGCGGAAGGGCCTGTCCGCCAGCTAGACTGGGTGGTCCGGCCGCCGGATGCGTTCGACCATGCCGTCTTCCATGGCTTCGGCGGAGCCCAGCCGCTTGAGCGCGTGCAGCATGTCGAGGTGGCCCGACCGCCAGCGTTCCTCGATGGCGTCCGCCGAGAAGTCGAACTCCTTCTCCGCGATCGTCCTGCCAGGCGGCGCGCGGTAGGAGAGGTGGAACACCGCCGTCCTTGCCACGCCGCCCTCTTCTCCCTCCTGAGCGAGCCGCCGGTCCATGGCTCTTTCCCTCTGCCAGGCAGCAAGGACTCTCGCGGTCGGGCTGCCGAGCATCAGGTCGCGCCGGCGAGAGGCGGCGTCGTCGACCGTGGCGGGCGAGATGCCGTCGACGGCGAAGAGGTCGAGCACGAAACAGACGAGATCGTTCCCGCGCAAGTTGTCGTCTGCCAGCATGATCTCGACGGGCGCGTTCGCCGAATAGCCGCCGTCGCCCAGCAGACGGCCGCCGATCTCTACCGGCGGGAAGTCGGGCGCGAAGCCGCAGCTTGCGCGCACGTGCTCGGGGCCGATCCGGTCGCCTCCGGCGGTGTCGAAGGCGACGAGTTCGCCTGTCTCGAGATCGGTCGTTGCGATCGACAGCCTGACCGGCCCGTCGTTCAGGAGGTCGAAGTCGACGAGCTCGGCCAGCGTCTCGTCCAGCGGCTGCAGGCTGTAGAGCGAAGGGCCGTCCTTCAGCTGGCCGAAGCTCGGTCGGAAGAGGCCCGGTACGCCACCGATCCGCGTCCGGCCGGCCGACATCCAGCGCAAGCCGCGCAGGACGTCGGTCGGCAACAGGTCCGGCGACGGGGAGAGGAAGTCCCCTGCCGTGCGCAGCGAGAGCCTGTCCCAGAACTGGCGCAGCCGCTGCAGCCTGAGCCGAGGCGGATTGCCGGCGATGAGCGCGGCGTTGACCGCGCCGATCGACGAGCCGGCGACCCAGTCCAGTCGCCGATGCATGTCATCGGGCAGCGCAGAAAAGGCTCCGGCCTGGTAGCTGCCGAGGCCCACGCCGCCCGAGAGCACGAGGCCTATCGAGGCCTCGCCCCCTCCGGGAACGCGCATGCGGTTTCGGCCGCTACACATCCGGCATGCCGGTCGCGGTTGCCGACGGGGGCCGACGCCGCACCAGGAGCCCGGTCAATTGCCGGCCAGCTGGCGCACATGCTCCAGATGCCCTTCGATCACCGGGGTAGTGGCGGCGGCATGTTCGCGCAGTGCTTCCTGGTCTCCGCCCTCGGCATAGCCGTGCATGAGCGCGAGGGCCTCTTCGTGGGCGGTCAGCTGCGCCTGGATGTAGGCTTCGTCGAACGCCTCGCCCTCGAGCGGCTCAAGCTGCTCCACCTGCGCACGGTGCTTCTCGAGCATCTCGGCCGGCACTGCCACGCCTGCCGCCTCGGCGGCCGACATCAGGTTCTCGCTCGCTTGCGAATGGTCGGCGATCATCATGTCCGCGAAGGCCCTGACCTCTTCGCTCTGTGCCCTATCGAGGGCGAACTCGCTGGACCTGATCTCGAACATGTCCGAGCTCGCCGCTTCGGCGACGAAATCCTGGGCCGTCATCTGCTGCGCGAGTGCCGGCGCCGCGACGGCGATCATCAATGCCGCGGCTGCGGCCTTGAGAATGGTCTTCATGGGGGGTGTCCTCTTCAGTGGCAGGCATATCCTGCCGGACCTGCCGAACCCCCTCGTCTTCGCGAAGTTCCGGAGGCTCGCTCAGGAGGACGTTGGCACCAGCCGCCAGAACAATAGAGGCGGGACCGAGTTCGACGGTTAGAGAGGAGCTACCATGTCGACCGACTTCCAGCTCGCCACCTGGCTGATCTTGATCCTCGCGATCCTCGCGGTCGCCAGCCTGCCGATCTACTCCTATAGTCGCAAATGGGGATACCGGCCGGGCGGTGCGTTCCTTGCGGTCCTGCTGATCTCCATGGCGATCATGTGGATTGCAGGCGTCGCGTGGTGGCCCTGGGGCAGGCTGCCGTAGCCACCATACCGTGCTCAGGCCGGCCAGACAGTCATGTCGATCCCACTCCCTCTGAAGTCGCCGCACCTCCAGCGGCTGAAGACATACTGGGAGTATCTGAGCACCAGCCTCTGGTTCCTGCCGTCTCTGATGATGCTCGGTGGCCTGCTTCTCGCCGAGGGCGCCCTGTTCCTCGATGGCCCGGTTCAGATCCCGGCGGGTCCAGTTCTGGGCCTCGTCAACTTCGCCGGCACCAACGAAGTGGCGCGGGACATCGCCTCGAATCTCCTCGCGGGGATGATGACGATCGCCAGCCTCGTGTTCTCAATCACGATGGTGGTGCTCACTCTCGCGGCCAGCCAGTTCGGTCCACGGCTCGTGCGCAGCTTCATGGCCAAGGGCTTCACCCAGTTCGTGCTGGGCACCTATCTTGGCACCATCATCTACTGCCTGATCGTGGTGTTCGCGCTCGGCCAAAGGCCGGCGGACGACCTTATGTCGATGCCCAGCTTGTCAGGTGCAGTGGCGCTGGTCGCTTTCTGTGTCTTCCTTCTCGCGCTCTTCCTGCATGGACTGGCGCGGTCGATCGACACCGAGACATTGGTCGAGACCGTAGGGCGGGAGGTGGACGGCCAGATCCTCAAGCTGCCCGAAAACGGTGGTCCGGCTTCTTCGGGGACGCCGGCCCGGCGGCGTGACCGCCCGAAGGCGGTCGACCACGGCAAATGCTTCGGCACCCGCCAGAGCGGGTATGTCCAGGCGGTGGAACTGGAGGAGATGGTGCACCTCGCTGCTGCAAACGACGCGACGGTCGGCCTCCTCTTCAGGGCCGGCGACTATGTTGCAGCGGGCGGGCAGACGATCGTGGTGGCGCCACGAGAACGAGCTTCAGACGATCTCGCCGATCGGATCCGGAACCTGATCGTGATCGGGCACCGGCGGACGCCCGTACAGGATCCCGAGTTCTCGATCCGCCACCTGGTTGAGATCGCTGTACGCGCCCTATCGCCCGGCATCAACGACCCCTACACCGCGGCTGCCGTGGTCGATCGGTTGTCCTCATCGCTTTCGCTTGCGATGGCGCGCCGGTTGCCGGGCGGCGAGCACGAGGATGATCGCGGGGCGCTCCGCGTCATGATCGAGGCACCCAGCTGGAAAAGCCTGGTCGGCGCCGCATTCAACCAGATCCGCCAGAACGGCTCATCGAAGCCGCTGGTAGTCATCCATATGCTGGGCGCGATCGCCCGCATTGCCGACCATGCCAGGGTGGTTGACCAGGTGGAGCCGCTGGGCGCCCAGCTCCAGGCAATTGTGCGCCAGGCCCTGCCGCAGACGCCGGAGAAGATCGACGCGTCGGAGATCAAGGAGCGGGCAAAGGCAGCGCAGAGGGCGCTGGACGAGGCTCTGGCGCGGCTGAACGACCCAACCCTTAGCAGCCGCTAAGGAACAGCCGCCGTCCGGTTGTGTTAGTCGAGGCATGCGCAGGAGCCGGCGATGAAGAAAGAGCAGTACGCTTCCAGCGGCACAGCGACGGTGCGCGGTGACATCCAGTCGGGCGCAACAGGCGACAAGCGGCCGGGTTTTGATCCGGCCATGGCGCCGCTCGAGACGGATTCCGAAGCGGGGGGTGCGGGCCTACCCGGGGTCAACAACAGAATCGGTCGTGTCGCGGAGAGGGACGTCGCCAATGTCACCTACGGCAACGCGATGCGGCGGGAATCTTCGCTCGGCTCCGTCGGCAAGCTGCACCCAAGCTCTCTGCCCCTCGCGGCATTCATACTCGTTGTGCTCGGGATCGGAGCCGTGCTCCTCTGGATCGCCCTGAGCGCCTGAGCCATCCGTTCTCTTCTCCTCAAGCGGCACTGCGCGGCAGAAGCGGCCTCGAGGACCATCCGCGTCTCGATGGCGCTCATCTTCCTGCGCCAGCCTCTGCGCTCGGCCGCCTCCGGCCCGATGGCGCGTTCTCGCTGCGGCCACCGACGCCGCCTTCTTGGTCGGAACGCGCCGCATGACCCCCTGAGGAACATCTCCCCCAAGCGCTCGTTGGACGCGTCTACTCAAGCAGGAGATGATGACGAACGACCCCAAGGATCACGTACTGGCGTGGCTGCGTGATGCACACGCCGCGGAGGAGCAGGCCGAGACCATGCTCTCCACCATGTCCGGCCGACTGGAGAACTACCCCGAGCTCAAGGCTCGCGTCGACCAGCATATTGGCGAGACGCAGCGCCAGAGCGAGGCCATGGGGCACACCAAGATTGAGAATACCGTCAGATATCTCGGTGTGGATATCGAGGATGCGCTGGAGCTGGCGGAAAGAACCGAGATCTGAAGAGATGCGGCTCCGCACTTCCGGGGCCGCACCAGATCGCACACGATCTCTCTATAGGCGGGTTGCATTCGAATCGAGATGCACGCGCCCAAGCCGCACATTCGAACAGTCTTTGCCTTTCCACCCGTCGTCCAGCCGTCGCAACTTCATGACCTGCGCGAGTTCCTGAAAGCCGGGACGGACTTGTTCTGTATCTCGGTTGGCATCCGCCCATTCCGCGCGCTTCAAACGTCCCGCCTGCGCAATTCCACTGTCGCTTCCACCGCGCTTCACACGCGGACGGCCGATCTGTCGCCCTGCCGGCAACGACCGGGAAACGTCAAGCAACGGAGTGACAGACATGCAGACCATGACCATGGACAAGCCGAAGGCCCCGAAGGCGTCGCCGGCCCCTCGCAATGGCGTCGATACGCCGACCCTCCTCGCCACCATCAACGCTGTCGGCGCACAGCCGGAACTGGCCAAGTTCCAGTTCCGCGCCCAGAGCCGCTGGATCTCCGGCACGCACTCGCGGAGCACGGTATCCGGCTTCTTTGGCGCTGGCGGCGAGCACAGCCACAAGAAGGCGTTCGACTACGATTCCGACCACCCCGCGGTTCTGTGCGGCGCTGACCACGGCCCGACGCCGGTCGAGCACCTGCTGCACGCGTTGGCGGGCTGCCTGACCGCCGGCATCGGCAATATCGCCGCCGTGCGTGGGATCACGCTGCACGAGGTCGTGTCGACGGTGGAGGGCGACATCGACCTCCAGGGAATCCTCGGCCTCTCGGAAGAGGTCCGCAACGGCTACCAGGGCATCCGCATCTCCTTCCGTATCAGTGGCGACGCGCCGGCGGAGAAGCTGCGCGAGCTCGTCGAGCAGTCGCGCCGCCGCTCGGCGGTTTTCGACGTGCTGACCAATGGCGTGCCTGTCACCCTCGAGGTCGCCGCCTGACCGTGGCCGCCGCAACGGAACCGCCGGCCGACCCCCGGGTCCGGTCGGCGCTTCCGTTTTTTAGAAGGGAGAGGCCGATGCGCCGCACCGACACCCTCATCATCGGCGGCGGCCAGGCTGGCCTCGCCATGAGCCACTGCCTCGGCCGCCTGGGAATCGACCATGTCGTTCTCGAACGCGGCCGCATCGCCGAGCGCTGGCGCAGCGAGCGCTGGCCGTCACTCCGGCTCCTGACGCCCAACTGGATGACGCGCCTGCCGGGCGGTGGCTACGAAGGCCCCGATCCGGATGGCTTCATGACCGGCGACGAGACGGTCTCGCTCCTGCAGCACTATGCTGGCCGCTGGGACGCGCCGGTGCAGGAACAGACCGCCGTGCTCGCGGTCGAGCCGCACGATTTTGGCTTCCGCGCCCTGACGGATCGCGGAGAGTGGCGCAGCCGCACGATCGTCATCGCCACCGGCCAATGCGATCTGCCGGCCGTACCGGCGACCGCAGGGCGATTGTCGCCGCGCATTCACCAGGTCGTGCCGAGCCGCTACCGCTCCCCTGCCGAACTACCCCATGGCGGCGTGCTGGTCGTCGGCGGATCGGCGACGGGCGTCCAGCTTGCGGAGGAGATCCACCTCTCCGGCAGGCAGGTGACGCTGGCCGCCGGCGCGCACGCCTGGCTGCCGCGCCGACATCGCGGCCGCGACATCATGTGGTGGCTCGATCGGCTTGGCCTCTTCGAAAAGCGGGCGGAGGAGGCAGGCGACATCGCGGCCGCCCGCATGCAACCATCGACCCAGCTGATCGGCGGCCCCGACCCTCGCGACATCGGCCTCGAAACGCTGGCCGCGCTCGGCGTACGCATCGTCGGCCGCGTGGCGGGGTTCGATGGCGACCACGCTTATCTGCAGCGCGACCTCGGCTTTTCGGTCGAGGCTGCCAAGGTCCGAACCTGCCGCATCCTGGCCGAGATCGACCGGGCGGCAGGAGGGGATCCAGCCCCAATGCCGGCCCCGTGGCGTCCTGAGGGCAATGAACCCTCCCGGATCGACCTCCGCCAGTCCGGTATTCGCACGGTCCTATGGGCGACCGGCTACCGACGCGACCATTCCTGGCTGCGGCTGCCGGTGCTGGACGCGGCGGGAGAGCTCGATCATCGCGTCGGGGTCCTTCCCGTTCCCGGCCTCTTCGCGCTGGGCTTCAACTTCCTGCGCCGCCGCAATTCGCACTTCATCGACGGGGTCGGCCGGGATGCCGAGGAGTTGTCGGGGCAGATTGCTGCCTTCCTCGGCGCATCGCCGAGACTGCATGCGGCCTGAAATTCCACGCCCGCACCCCCCTTACCACGCTTCAGAAAACGATGGGCTCCACGGCGGAGCGCCAAAAGGGGCCATCGGCGCAGGCGGTTCTGCGCTTCCAATAGGAGAAACCGAAATGAGCATGATCTTCGACAATCATCCGGCCACCGTCGTCGGCCGCCTCTTCGAGGACACCGTCACGGGCGCCTGGAACATGATCCACCGCATCCGCCGGCGGGCGGTCGAGAAGCACAACCAGCGCACCCTGCACGCGCTGCCGGACCACATCCTGCGCGACATCGGCATCAGCCGCGGCGACATCAACTATCTGACGCGCGGCGAGGGGCATCGCAACGACACCCGTCAGCGTGCACTCGACAGTCTCAAGGGGGGATGGGTGCGGAGGGACAGCCTGTGACGGGCATCGCATCATCCACCGGACGAGGAGACCGACCTCTCGCCATCTTGCTCCACTGCTCGGGCGGAAACCCGCGCCAGTGGCGCAAGCTGGTGGATCGGCTGGGCCCTGGCACGGCCGTCCTCGCGCCCGACCTTCTCGGGACCCCCGCTCGGGCGAGCTGGCACGGACGGGAGGCGTTCTCGCTCGCCGCCGAGGCCGAGCCGATCCTCGCCGCGATCGACGGGCACGACGGGCCGGTCCACCTCGTCGGCCACTCCTATGGCGGGGGGCTGGCGCTCCATATTGCCGCCAGCCGCCCCGGCCGGATCTCGAGCCTCTCGCTCTACGAGCCTTCAGTTTTCCATCTGCTGAAGGTCCTGGGACGCGAGGCCCGGGCGGCGCTGCAGGAGATCGAGCTGGTCGCCGCCCAAATCAGGCGAGGGCTTGTCGACGGAGCGTATCGACGGGCCGCATGCGCATTCGTCGACTACTGGAACGGGGCCGGAAGCTTTGACTCTCTGCGCCCCGAGCAGCAGCGCGAGCTCGTCGGCTATGTCTGGAAGGCGGCGCTGGACTTCCATGCACTGATTGAGGAACCGACGCCGCTTTTGGTCTATTGCGGCTTCGACTTCCCCGTCCTCTTCGCGCACGGCGAGCACGCGCCCAAGCCGACGCGACTGCTCTCGGAGAAGCTAAGCGCCCTGATCCCCGGCGCGCAGCTGGAGGTCATCGCCGGGGCCGGCCACATGGGCCCGCTCACCCATGGCGACCAGGTCGCCGCGCTCTTTGCCGGCGCGATGAGACCGCGCCAGCCGAAACCCATGCTGAAGGCCGCCTGAGGCGGCCTTCGGTTGTTTGGACAGGCATCTTCTGCAATTGATACCCCCGGGAGTGCATCAGCGGCGCGGAGGGATGATGACGAGCCTTTTCCACCGGCACGGCGGCTATTCCTTCATTTCGCGGCTGGTGCTCGACTTCTACGACCGGGTCCTCGCCTCCGAGCAGCTCAACGTTTTCTTCGCACGCGTCGACATGCGCCGACTCGTCGACCATCAGGCAAAGTTCATCTCCTCGATCACGGGCGGGCCGGCCGCGATCTCCGACGATCTGCTCGCCGAGGTCCATGAGCACCTCGACATCGACGATGCCGCCTTCGACGAGATGATGGACCTCATGTCGCAGACACTGGATTCCCACGGCATCGATGCTGCCGACCGTGAACAGGTGCTGGCGGATCTGAAGGCACGCAGGCTCTACATCGTGAGGGCGAGGTCTGCGTGACGCACCGGGAGCGGCTGGAAGGAAGCGTCGTGCAGTCCCATCGCGGCATAGAGCGCGTCGGCCTCCGCCCGCACGACTCGGCCGGACTTGCCGGAAACTTCGGCAAGCAACCGCAGCGAGCGCGCCAGTTCAGGCCGCAGCCGGCTGTGGCGCGCGAGTTCGCAGGACTCCTGGAGATGGTGCCGCGCCGCGGACGGCTTGAACTCCGCGAGGCCGCGCAGGACCAGGATCTGCGACCAGACATCGCCGCGGGCGCAGGCAAGCTGGAGCGCGTGGGCGAGATTGGCTCCAGCCTCCGGTAGGCCAAGGCGCGTGCGGGCGCAGGCAAGGATGGCACGCGCATGGGCCTCGCACTGCGTCAGGCCCAGCTTCACGGCGAGCTCCACCGCCTCTTCGAGAGTGGCGCAGGCGGCCTCGACGTCGCCGACAGCGAATTGGGCATGGCCGAGGACCGGCAAGATCCATCCCCGCGGGAAGGCTTCGCCGCCGGCAGCGTTGTCGCGGACGTCCAGCTCCATCGCCCGGATCACCGCCGAGGTCGGCCCCCGCAGGACATCGACGATACCCGCGAAGAAGTTGACGGTACAACTATCCAGCGGGCGGTGGGCCTCGCCGGCTATCTCGCGCGCCCGACCCAGCGCGGCGGTTGCCTGGTCGAACTGCCCCAGCCGCGCATGCGCCTGCGCGGTATGGCCGAGGTACCAGACCGACCGAATGCCCATCTGGCCGAAGCGCTCCTGCCGCCACTCGCCGAGGAAGCCTTCGTGGTGCGGCGCGAGCCGCTCGAGGGCTTCATCGGCGCGCGAGCGAAGGAGCAGCGCCTGGCTCGCGGCCAGATCGGCTTCCGCGACGCAGCGCGGAGTGCCGATTTCGACGGCGCTTCGCCGCATGGTCTCGGCGGGCTCAAGCGCCTCGTCAAAGAACCCGTAGGTGCTGTTGAGATAGCTCTGGTGCAGCAGGACCTCATACAGCCGATCGCGGTCGCCGAGCTCCTCGGCGAGCAGCCGCGCCTCCGAAAGCGCCGCGGCCGCCTTCTCGAACTGACCGATTGCCCCGTAGGCGGGCCTCATCGCCAAGGCAGTGTCGATCAGCGCAGCCGACCGTTCCGGAGATGGCGGCATCCTCGAGAGTGCATGCCTGGCATCCTCAAGGAAGCGAGCAGCAACCCCGTAGACCGAGCGCTCCTCCGCCCGGGCTGCTGCCTCGCGTGCATAGCGGGCGGCTTGCTCCCACTCCTCGGCGCGCATGGCATGCTCTGCAAGCGTCTCGACGAGGTGGGTTGCCGAATCGCGGTAGAGCCGTTCCGACGCGGTCAGAATCTCGCGGTGCAGGCGTCGGCGATCTTCGGACAGGATGCTGTCGTAAACGACCCGCTGCGTGATCGCGTGCTTGAACATGTACTCGACGTGCGGGAAGCTCTGGGACTCGAACAGGAATTCCTGCGATTGCAGCCGAGACAGCGCCTGGACGAGTTGGAGCGGCCCGGCGGGCGACAAGCTGGTCAGCAGCGGCAACGGCACGTTGCGGCCGATAACGGCCGCGAGTTGAAGGACCTCGCGGTCGACGGAATCAAGCCGGTTCACCCGGGCCGCGACCAGGGACTGGACCCCAGGGGGTACCTCGATCGATGCAATGGGCTCGTTCAATGTGTAGGCGCCCGGAGCGCCAACGATCTGCCCCTTGTCGACGAGCGATCGGACCATCTCCTCAAGATAGAGCGGACTGCCTTCGGCCTGTTCGGCCAGAAGATCTACTAGCGCGTCGAGGCTGTTATCCGAACCGATCAGGCTTCGGATGAAGGCGCGTGTGTCCCGCTGCAGGAAGCGCTCAAGGCGGATCTCGTGGAACCAGCCGCGGCGGCTCCACTCGTGCACAAAACTGGGCCTGTAGGTGCAGACCAGCAGGATGCGACACGGCGCATTCCGCTCTGCAAGCCGCTCGAGCACCGAAAGGCTCTCGGGATCGATCCAGTGCAGATCCTCGAACAGGATGACGAGCGGCGCGCGCCGGCTGAGCGCGAGGAAGAAGCTCCTCAGGGCTTCCGATACCCGCGTGGTGCGCTGTCCGGCGTCGAGCGCTTCCCAATCCTCGTCCGCCACCGGCATGTCGGCGAGAAAGTGCAGGGGCGCGGAAAGCTGGTCCGGCAGATCCAGCTCGCGGCAGACCGTCGCCAGCCGCCTGCGCGCATGATCCAGGGTGTCTTCCGTCTTGATGCCACAGGCCGACAGCAGCAGCTTCTTGACGACGCCCAGAGGCGTGCGCATCTGGAACTCGAGCGCGCCTGTTTCCAGAATCTGGAACCCCTTCACGTCGGGGCCTGAGATGAACTCGTGAGCAAGTCGGGACTTGCCGAGGCCCGGCTCGGCCACGATCCCCACGATCTGGCCGCTGCCTTCCCTCACGCGACGCCAGGCCGCGCACAGCACGTTGAGCTCCGCCTCGCGCCCCGTCAGTTCGGTCAGCCCGCGATTGGCACGCAGATGCCAACGCGACAGCGCCTGGTTCTCCGCGACCACCTCATAGCATCGCTCGTCCCGCCCGAGATGCGGATGATCGGAAGGATTGATGAGATGCGTCTGGACATAGCCGCCGGCCGCCGTGCGGGCGCGGGCCGTGGCAGCGATGGTGGCTCTGCGCAATGCACGCATGACGCGCCCCGCCACCCGCGGCGCAGCTCCCGAGAGTTCGACCGGTGCGCTCTGCGCCGAATCCGTCAGATTGACGATGACCTCACCGGTATCGATGCCGGCGCGGATCCTGCACGTTCCCGCGGAAGCCTCCTCGATCGCCTTTCGCGCGGCGAGGGCGGCCCGGCAGGCCAGGTAGGCGTGGTCCTCCGTAGCACTGGCCAGCCCGAAGGCCGCGAGAATAGTACTGTCCATGCGGCCGGTCACAACCCCGTCATTGGCTTCGATCGCTTTCTCCAGCCGCTCCTCAAGCGGCCGCAGTTGCTGAACGACCGCTTCTGGATCCGCCTGCTCGAAGGCATGCATAGGGCTTACGATCTCCACCGCAAGCGTGGTGATCATCCTGCGGCTGCGACCAATGCCCTGCTGCATCGAAGGCATGTCCTGCGTGCCCGTGGCCTCGGGATCGGAGATGAAGCCCCGAGCATGCTCGACGAGTTCGACGAAGGCCGGCTCATGCGCCATGAGGATATGGTTGGCGCTTTCAAGCGGCACGAAGCGGGCGCCGCGGATGCCCCTGGCGATGCCCTCGCCGCTGGAGAAGGGGATGACGGCGTCTCGCCTCGCATGCATGACGACAGCCGGCACGCGGACCTTGGCGACCAGGTGCTCTACATCTATCTCGCTCGTTGCTTCAAAGATCGCGTGCGCCACCTGCGGACTTACCGTCCGGCGCTGCAGCTCGTTGTACCATTCCGCCTGCTCGGGGGTAGCCTCGGGAATGAAGGCCGAGGTGAACAACTGGCGGAATACTGGATCGGGCTGCCCCCATCCGTCTCGCATCAGGGCGCCCATCGCCTGGCGCCTGGCGGATTCGGCCGGATCGCCGCGCTTGCGCCAGCCCCTGGTAAAGCCGCCATAGAGGATCATCCCGGCCACCCGCTCGGGATGGCGCACCGCATAGGCGATCGAGAGCGCGCAGCCCTGCGAGATGCCAAGCAGGAAGAAGCGCCTGAAGCCGGCGGCGTCGACCACGCTCTCGAGGTCGGTGAGCATGGCGTCGAACGAGACGTCGGAGACCTCCCGGTCGGACAGGCCGTTGCCGCGCTGGTCGTAGCGGACGAAGGTGTTGGAGGCCGACATTGCCTCCGTCCAGTGGCGCCACACCGGGCTTTCCCAATCCAGCTCGAGATGCGACATCCAATGCGCCGCGCGCACGATGGGGATGCCTTGGCCGCTCAGCGCGTAGGCGAGACGAGTGCCATCGGGCGTGGAGCAGTAGCGGATTTCCTGAGTCAGGGCAGGCTTGGCCACGGTCGGCGCGGCGGGAGTGGTGCCCTGAGGAAGGGACTGAACCAGCGCCGCCTGGCGGGCAGCCTCGCCAAGCCGCGCGATCTCGGCCCGCAGGCCCCCGTCCTCCGGCTCCAGCGCCTGGAGCGCGTGCGCGTGCACCAGCGCCCGCGCAGGGTCCGGCGCAAGGCGGTCGACCAGCAGTCGCAATAGGCGCAGGCGCGTCACTTCCAGCTCATTGGCGATCGCGGTCCGCCATGCCTCGTACTCCGGGCAGCGCGGCAGCGCCAGATCGTCAAGGAACAGGCCGCGGAAGCCGACGGCCAGCCGTTCCAGTGCCTCCGTGTTGAGTTCCTGCATCTCCTTGGGCCCGAGGCCGATCAGCGGGGCCGCGTCGAGACGCACCTTTCCGCGAGCAAAATCGACGAAGTTGCGGTCCGCCAGTAGCAGCTGCTCGCCATCCCCGTCGACGATCTGACGGATCTTCGACAGGCTCCAACGAAGGGCGCCGCGCGGATCATCCGGGATATCCCAGAACATCTCGCAGAGTCGCTCGCGGCGCTGGGGCCGGTTGACCATCGCCAGATAGGCGAGCAGGGCGCGCGTCTTCTTGGACGGTGGAAGCGCCAGTGGCGCTCCGTCCCGCGACACCACAAGGTCGCCCAGAACGCGTATCTCCAGCATCGCCCATGCTTCCCTAGCGGCAGCCCTTAGCATCAAACGGACCGGCTGGGAACCGAGCCCTGCCGGCTGCGGCCCGCGAGGTAGAGGCCGGAGCCGAGAGCCGTCGTGGCCGTGCCCGCGGCCAGTCCGCCCCATATCGCCGCAGCCCCGAGGTCGAGGAGGCTGATGCCGAGCGCCATCGCGGCGCCTCCGACCCCCCAATAGCCGGCGACCGCGATCGCGGCGGGTATACGGACGTCGGTCTGGCCCTTCAGGATTGAGGCGTAGATGTTGCCGAGAGCGAGACCGGCCATAGCGACGCCAGCGAGCGGCATGAGCGTGGTGACCTCCGTGAGCAGCGCCGCATAGGCCGGATCGGCCGCCTCCAGCCCTCCCGCGACCTGCCGGCCCGCCAGGAAGGCCGCCAGCGCCGAGGCCGCGCCGAATGCCGCCACCATCTGCGCCGCCTGACGCGTGCAGTCGAGCGCGTTCCGGTCGCCGGCACCGACGCGGTGGGCGATGCGGACCATGACCGCCTGGCCGAATCCGACGACGATGACGTAGCCGAGGCCCAGCATTCGGAAGACGACGGCATGTGCGGCGAGCGCGTCGGCGGCCACCACCCCCATCAAGATGGTCGAGCCGAGGAAGATGCCAGTCTCCGCTACGGCGGCGAGCGCCATCATCAGCCCGATCGGGACGAGGCGGAGCACGACAGTCGGCTCGGGGCTCCGCAGCGCGGCGAGCACCCTGAAGCGTTGCATCGGCGGCGACAGCATGTAGCCAAGGGTCCCCGCCGCGACGGCGACGGCCACGATGAGCGAGGACGCGCCCGCGCCCGCCAGACCCATCTCGGGAAATCCCCATGCGCCGTACATGAGGAGATAGTTGCCGACGGCGTTGAGGGGCAGCGCCCCGACCAGAAGATACATCGGCACGCGTTGCCTTCCGATCGCCGAGAGCGAAGCCCTCCCCCACGCGAAGACGAGCATGAAGGCGAAGGCACCGCCCATCATTGCAGCGTAGTCCTCGGCCGCCGCGCGAAGCGGCAGATCCACACCCAGCGACGCAACCATCGAGACGCTCGACCCGACAATGGCGGCGCAGGCGGCAGCCAGCGGAATGAGCAGCCACAGGCCCTGGCCGATGACGAGACCTGCGCGGCTGTCGTCTCCCGCGCCAAGGTGGGTGGCCGCGAGCGGCGCGACCGCGGCCACCATGCTGGCGGCGAAGTAGAACAGGATCGAGTAGGTGTCGCTGACCACGATGCCGCTCGCGAGCGCCAGCGGGTCGAGCCATCCCATCATGGCGGTGTCGGTTAGCGACAGGCCCATGTTGAGGACGCCCGCGGCGACCATCGGCGACGCGAGGCGGCCGAGCATGCGGGTTTCACTGAGGAGGCGCGGCTGCGCTGGTAGCAGCGGTTCTGCTTGCTCGGCGAGGCCAAGCGAAGGCGAGGCGGTAGACATTTGTGGCTCCTTCCGGGGCGCTTGATCGCGCTTGTCGGAGCCGCTTGTTCACGCGTGCTGTTTGAGGCGGCGTTGCAGCCTGCGTGGAATCGCCGATGTGCGGGATCTGGTGCGGAATTCCACTCTGTCTTACATGCTGCCGACCACACCCGCAGCCGAAGAGGAGAGCGTGCAACCCAGACACAGGAGACGAAGATGCACCCCTCGTTCGGAATGGAATCGCGCAACCGCTCGAACCTCTGGGAGGAGGTCCGCCGCGGGCCTAGCCTCGATGAGGTCCTGGCCCACACGCGCAAGCTCGGATCCTACTCCCGGCTGATCGGCGGCGCCAGCTATCGGCCCGCATGACGGCAGCGGCACCCCTGCGCATGAGGCGGGGGTGCTGGCTCGCCTCGATGGTGGGGCACGGAACTGTGCTCCTCGTGGAGATGATGCGGTTGCTCGATATCCGCCGATGCCAAAGAGGCGGCAGGATTCCGGCTGGTGAGCGGAAGCCTCTCGGGCCGGCTGTCGCAATGGCAGCTGACGCCATGGTGCCGCCAGGAACCGGACCGGCAGAAGACGGCCCCCTGTGAATCGGCGTGGCGTTCGGATGCCGATCGGCGCGACAAGTACTTGATCCCGCTGTAGCTGGAGGGGTCATTTCGTGAGGCCGATCCACAGTTATGGCCCGTTTCACTGGTCAGCTCTGCCTCTTCAGACACTGGCGGCAACCCACGCTGACGCTCACCATCGGCCAGACCGATCCGGGCGCTACGCGGCGAGTGCCGTCTTATGCGGTCCGGCGCGGGCGGGATGTGTCGCAGCCTGCGCCCAATCGCATTCGCGACCGCGTCGGCGATCGCCGCGGCGGTCGGGTCGGTCCCTAGGCCGGAGAAGTGCCTGTCACGGCTATTGCTGGCATATGTAGGCGAAGTCGGCCGTCTGCCGTAAATGCTGTCAGTCGGTTGCGGATCTCCTCTTCGATCCGGCGGCGGGCCTCAAGCGTCTGGGCCCGCAGCACCATGGTCATGCGCACTGTTCCCTGCTCCAGAAACCGGGAAACCTCGTCGAGCGGGCAATCAAGAAGCGAGTTGAACTCAGTAAAGGCGATGTCCTCGAAGCCGGCCGCCAGCATGACGCGCGTGCTCTCGGCGCGGTCGGCAAGCCGGAAGGGTGGCGGGGCCGGCGGAAGGCCGACATCCGTCTTTCCATGCGCCCGGACGGCGGCCGGTATGATGGCGAAGAGCGGCGAGACATCGGGACCGCGCCAGGTCGTGAAGGCATAGCGTCCGCCCGGCTTCAGCACGCGCGCGGCCTCCGCGATCGCCCGATCCGGATCCGGCAGGTGATAAAGGCCGAAATTGCAGACGACACGGTCGAAGCTGGCGTCGGGAAAGGACAATGCCTCCGCGTCGCCTACCTCGAATTCCACCGCGAGCCCCTTTTTGCTCGCTTGGGCGATCATGGATTCGGAAATGTCGATGCCGGTGACGGACAGACCGTGCGCGGCGGCGGCAGCGGCGACGAGGCCGGTGCCGCAGCAGACGTCGAGCAGGCGTTGGCCCGGCGCGAGCCGCGCGGCGTCAAGGAGCGGCACGATGCCGGGACTGGTGATGCGGGCGGTGTGGACGTCATAGCCATGCGCCCGCTCGTTCCAGCCCTGCTGTTCCAGCGATTTGAAGGTCGGCTGCTCGTGCACTGCCCGGGGGGTTCCTTTCAGGCGGCGCCAGCCTTGGCCCGGCCTGGCTCGATCGCGCGCCAGAAATCGAACAGTGCCGCGGCAACCAGATCAGGCGCCGTGTCCATCGCCACATGCTGCTGGCCCGGCATGACGACCGTGCGCGAATCGGGAAGAACGTCCTCCAGCGCCGCGATTGCCCGACCAAAGAAGGCCGGACTGTCGCCGCCGAGCAGGAGCAGGACCGGAAGGGAGATGCGGGCCACGCGTGCCGCGTCGAGCCGATAGGCGTCCTGGGAGCGCAGTTCGCGCGGCAGTGTGTGGGCGGCGGCGACCCGGCCGGGCCATGCGGGCGAGGACTTCACGATTTCGAGCTCGTGCGGCGGCAGGCCGACGACTTCGCCAAAAAAGATGCTCACCGCACCATCGCGGTCGCCCGCTGCAAGCAGCGCCTCGAGCCGCGACAGCAACCCCTCTGAATAGACGGTCTCGCCTTCGCCGACGACGGGCGGCTCGTAGAGCACAAGGCCGGCGAGCCGATCGGTGCGCATGGCCGCCTCCAGCGCGCAGATGGCGCCGTAGGAATGGCCGAACAGCAGGATCGGCGGGTCCAGTTCCTCGACCACGGCGGCCACGTCCTCGAACTCGCGCTCGATATCGTAGGCTTCCGTGTCGCCGCTTGGACCGCGCCCGCGCCGTTCGATCGCGGCCACGGTGAAGCGTTCCTCGAAGCGGGGTCTGATCGTCGTCCACCGCGTGTGGGTCGCCGCAGTACCGTGGACCAGTACCAGGCTCGGCCCGTCGCCGCCCGCAAAGCAGGCGATCCTCGTGCCGTCGCTGCTGGTGACATTCATGCGCTTCCTCTCTGACTGTCTGTTCTCACCTTGCGGCGTTCAGGTCGCGGGGCGCCGCTTCCCGGATACCGGGCCAATTTTCGTCGGCCTGCGCGATATTGCCGGGAATGTCGGCCTGCCAGAAGTGCTGGGCCTCTTCGTTGACGTTGAGATAGAGCCTGCCGTCGACGACGCGCCAGAGCGCGGGATCGCCGTCGAACTTCTTGCCCATGGCCACGCCCAAGGCGCAGAAGCCGCCAAAGGCGGGCAGATAGGCGTCGGGATCGGCTGCGAACCTGTCCCGGTTCTCCGCGCTGACGAAACGGTAGATTACGCCTTCATGCCCGGAAGAATACTGCGCCTCTCCGAGCCTCGGCTCGCCGTCCGTGAAATAGGCTACGGGGTGGTGGCCACGTAGCGCCAGGCCAGCCGCATCCACGTTGAACGGGCTGGTCGAGGCCTCGTCATAGGCCGCCGCATCGAATGCGCCGGACGGGTGAAGCATGATCAGGGCAGTCAGTCCGAGGGCGGACAGGCAATGCCGCCACGCAATCGAAGCAAAAACGGACATGGAGCGGTCTCCTGTGTAGGAAGATGTTGTCCGCCCGGGCAGGTCCGTTAAGATAATCTCCCGCGGGGATGTCGGAATGACCGAAACGTCCGATCTCCTGATCGAAAAGCCCTTTGTCCCGGACGCCATCCCCGGACCGAGCGGAACCGATGCGCTCTCGGACATTCTACGGGTCTTCCGAGTCACCGGCGCCGCTCTCTTGAGAGGCGAATTCAAGTCGCCCTGGGGGTGCCACAATCCACCGGCCAGCGCGGTCGCGCGTCTTCTTCATCCAGGAGCGAACCGCCTCATCATCTTCCACATCATCGCCAAGGGGCGCTGCTGGGTGGAGGTGGACGGCGACGAGCGCTACATGCTGGAGGAGGGCGACGTTGTCGGCCTGCCCCATGGCCACGCGCATCGCATGGGCAATGGCGAGGTGGAACTCGTGCCGATCGACTCGCTCTTTCCACCGCCGCCATGGACCGAGCTGCCGGTGCTGACCCATGGCGGAACGGGAGAACTGACCCGTGTGCTGTGCATATATCTGCGCTGCGACCTGCTGCTGTTCGATCCGTTTCTCGCCAGCCTGCCGACATTGCTGGTCGTCCGCCGGGAAAAGGGGACGGACGGGCAATGGCTCGACGTGAACATGCGCTTTCTCGTCAACGAGGCCGTCAGGGGACAGCCCGGCTCCTCGTGCCTGACGGCGCGGCTCACCGAACTGCTGTTCATCGAGATGCTGCGGCGCTACATGGCACAGTTGCGCGAGGAGGATGTCGGCTGGCTTGCCGCCCTCAAGGACGGCCACATCTGCCGCGCGTTGACCGCACTGCATTCGCGGCCAGCCGAGCCCTGGACGGTGGAAATCCTGGCCGGCGAGGCCGGCCTTTCGCGCTCCGCGCTCGTGCGGCGCTTCGACCGGCTGCTCGCTATGTCGCCCATGCGCTATCTGGCTACCTGGCGGCTTCATCTCGCAGCCCAGGCGCTGCGCGATGGCACGAAGAACATCGCCACCATCGCCTGGCAGTCGGGCTATGGATCGGAGGAGGCCTTCAGCCGCGCCTTCAAGCGCTGCTTCGCCTTCTCCCCAGCGGCCTGGCGACGGTTAAAGATGCCTGCCGCGGGGGCTGCTTATCAAGGCGAGGGGTCGTAGTTGCGCCGCGGAATCCTTGGTTGACCAGCCGGCGAACATTCGCGAGGGCTCCCCGGCAGCATCGGCGAACCGTGGCATGCGTCGGCGAAGTGCGGCGAGGACCAGTATTTTGGTGCCATTCATCACCGTATGTCCAACCGCAGTCTCGCATGCTCGGAAGGCGGTAAGCTGAAGCAGGTGCAGGGTGCGCGCTGCGCCGACCGCGATCCTTGCATAAAGGTCAGTCATTGCAGAAAGTGGGTTCAGAACCCGACGGGCAGCAGACGGCCCCTCTTCAGGCAAAGTTTGCCTAGGCAGGATCTCGCGAGATTCAGACGTTGAGGCAAGCCTGGCCGCCGCCCAGAACCGGACATCGCGGAGTAGAAAATGTAGATCGCGGTCGCGGACGAAGACTGCTAACGACGTGTTCGGACCGAACAAGCGGATAGCCGGCTTCCAGCTGCAGATCTTTGATTGCTGACATTTGGCTATCAAGTGAAGCTAAACTCGTCGCTACCGGGGCGGGCCGTACAGCTCGATCACGCCGTCGGCGATGACGCGGCCGAGCGCAATGACGATCCAGCACAGGCGCTTGGGCTGCGGCTAATCGGTGAACTCGAACTGGATGACGGTGCGCGGCTTGGTCATGCGGTCGAGGGTCATGCGCCGGTGCGTGTCCCACGGCGCTCAATGTGGCCGGCAGCCGCTCCTTGCTCCAGATCCAAGGAGCCATCCACCACACTTCAGGTCGCCATGGATGCCGTCGTTCGGACCCGCGCCTGTACCAGCAAAATTCAAAATCACGCCCGCTGTCGCGAGAGGTGGAAGAGGTCGCAACGAAACGCCGTCCACGAATGTTTCGATTGTTCCCAGGCTGAAATCGTCGGCGCCGGGAAGTCCGGATCGGCGAAGGCGCCGAGACGGCAATGCCCATCTGCCCCGGCCGGAACTCGGCCTCCCAGAACACGGTGGAGCCGCAATCGAGGCAGAAATGGAAATGCAGCTTCCGCGCCATCCGGCCCTCACGCGTGAAGACTTTGCTTGCGCCGGCGGTTCTGACCTGTCCGGCGGAAAAGAAAGCGATCGCCCCGAAGGCCGAGCCTGTACGGCGCTGGCATTGCGTGCAATGGCAGACGGCGACGAGGTCTGGGTCGCCTTCGGCTTCGGCATGAAGGGACCCGCAGCAACATTGCGCGATTCTGGTCACGCCCGCCTCCGGGGTCCTGCCTCAGACTGCTTTCCGCCACGTCGCCGCGCTTCGCCCGGCGTCATCCGGTAGCGCTCCCCAAAGCGGCGATAGAACGTCGAAAGATCGTTGAAGCCCGACAGGAAGGCGATCTCGGCGATGGACAGACGGGCTGAGGTCGGGTCTTGGAGGATGCAGAGGCTCTTCTCCAGTCGGCGGCGGGAGACGAGATCCGGGAAGCCGCTCTCAAGATCCTCCAGGAGCTTGTGCAGCCAGCGCGACGACATGCCGAGTTCTTTCGCCGCGCGTCGGGCGGTGAGACGGCAGTCGCTCAGATTGGCCTCGATATAGGCGAGCACCCGCTGACGCTGACAGGCGCGGTAGTTGTGGCGGCGTCGCGGATGCGGCGTCGCCTCCGCCTCGATCGCCAGACCCAGGAGCCCGCACAGATGCGCCAGCAGCCCCTGCTGGACGGCGGGTTCCAGCCGCTCAGCCTCGTTGACGAGCTGTTTCGTGTAGCATGTCAGCACCTCGATCAGCCCGTTGCGCGCAGGGAGATGCAGCACGGGGCGGTTGTCGCGCAACGGTAGGAACGGCGCGATGAGCGGCTCGGGAAAGCTCCATCGCACGAGGCGGGAGTTCACCGGAGAGACCAGCCGCGACGGCTTGGCGGTATCGAGCAGCACGACGTCGGCCGGCTCCTGCGTGCAGGTGCCACCTGACCAGTCATATAGGCCACGCCCCTCGAAAAGAAGAACGAGATGGTAGCGGTGGGGGTCGCCGCCGGCCGAACCCTGATGCGTCACCGTGACCGGCGGCGCGGCGATGTCGGCAAACATCGTGCCGGCGAAAGTCCGGCTGCTGATCCTGAACCGTTCCGGCTCGTCGCTCGCCAGTTCGACGGTCTTGTCCCACGGCGCAGGGCTGGCACCGATCCCTTGCCGGCAACCGTCGAAGGAGGCCGGCAGATGCTCCGGGTGCTGCTGGCCCAGGGGGCGGCCCGAAGGGCGGGGCGGCGCCGGCAGTCGCATGGTCGGCTCCGGCGGGCGCGCTGCAACGATCTCGGCCATGTTCTCCTCCTTGGCTCTTCTCGGCAGCACAGGACGCAACCTCATTGCAAAAGTTCCCCAAAATGATGCTCGCGCATGCGATCGGCCGCGATGCGCAAATCGCAAAACCTCTCTTCCCGAAACGCCAAGACCGGCTCCCGGCGCTTCCGCTACGTCTGGGATGGTTGAAGCCCGCCCCACCAGGCGGCTCGAGAAAGCAAGGAGCCAGACAATGCGCGCAAAATGGACCGACCGGGCGAACGCCCGTCCCAAAACCACTCCCATGGCCTTCCTCTCCATCATGGCCGCCGGTACGCTGATCACCGTTGCGGCGCCGGCCGTCACATATGCGGCGGAGAGCGTGCAGCTTACGCCGGAACAGGTCGAGTGGGCGCCCGGCCCTCCTTCGATCCCGGAGGGCGCGGAGGCCGCGGTGCTCTACGGCAATCCGGGCGAGGAGGGCCTGTTCGCCCTGCGCCTGAGATTGCCGGATGGCTATCATCTGGCACCGCATTTCCATCCGCAGCCGGAGGTGGTCACCGTCATCTCGGGGACCTTCCGCATCGGCCATGGCGAGAATGCCGACCCGGACGACACACAGCCGCTGGAGGCAGGCAGCTTCTTTGCCTTCCCGCCGGGCATGGTACACTTCGCCTATGCCGAAGGCGAGACGGTGATCCAGCTCAACAGCACCGGACCTTGGGCCCTCGAATATGTGAATGCGGAGGATGATCCGCGGTCGTAGCCGCCGCGCCGCCGGGGCATCGAGCCGCTCCTCGTCAGCGGCTCGACCCGGTTGGATATCCTGTGAGGTGACCATGGGGCTGGTGCACCAACGGCCGCAGCACAGATGCGGCATAATCAAGGAGGAAAGCAATGGCCAACGCAACCGAAGAACTCGTCGTACTGATGACCCATGGCGCCGATCACGAACTCTCGTCGGTAGCCTTCACCATCGCCAATGGCGGCATGACGGCCGGCCTCAATGTCTCGGTGTTTCTGACAAGCGCTGCCGTCGACCTGGCGCGCAAGCGCGCGATCGACATGACCCGCGTCGAGCCTCTGGAGCCGCTGCTTTCGCTCGTGCGCGACTTTCTCGCCCGCGGCGGCACGCTGTGGGCGTGCACACCCTGCGTGAAGGCGCGCGGCTACGAGGAGAAGGACCTGATCGACGGCATCATCGTCACGGGGGCGAGTGCCATGCACGAGCGCATCAAGGCGGGAGCCGCGACGCTGAGCTTCTGAGCCGACGGATTCCCGAACGCAGACAAGCAAGAAAGGAGATCGTCATGAGCGACATGACCACCGCCACCGCCTTCGATCCGAAGGAACTCGAGGCAAGGGTCAAGGAGATGTACCGCGACGTGGCTCAGAAGCCGAAGTCCGAGTTCCACTTCGAGATGGGCCGGGCGCTCGCCGAACGGCTAGGCTACGATCCGGCCGATCTTGACCGCGTGCCTGCCCAGGCGATCGAATCCTTCGCCGGTGTCGGCTATTATTTCCACCTGGCCGCGCCGAAGACGGGCGAGACCGTGGTCGACCTCGGCAGCGGCGCCGGTATGGACAGCTTCGTCGCCGCCTTGAAGGTGGGACCGACGGGCCGGGTGATCGGCATCGACATGACCGACGAGCAGTTGACGAAGGCAGAGGGCCTGCGCGAGGCTGGCGGCTTCGGGAACGTGACGTTCCGGAAGGGCTATATCGAGGAGGTTCCGTTGCCGGACGCCTCGGCAGATGTCGTCATCTCCAACGGCGTGATCAACCTGTCGCCGGTCAAGGAGACGGTGTTCCGCGAGGCTGCGCGGCTGCTGAAGCCGGGCGGGCGCTTTGCCATCGCCGATATCGTCACCGAGGCGCAGCTTCCCGAAACCATCGTCGGCGACGCGACGCTGTGGGCGGCATGCATCGGCGGCGCAGCGAAGCAGGACAACTATCGTGCTATGATCGAAGCGGCCGGCCTGAAAGCGGAGAGGATCGAGGATAACGAAGCCTACCGGTTCCTTTCCGAAAACGCGCAGGGCGCCAGCCGCAAATACGGCGTCAAGAGCGTGTCGCTCCTGGCGATCAAGGCCTGAGCAAGCGCGGGGACCGGGGCCCGCGGCCCCGGCCCCCCGAGGCAAAGGAGCAATGGCGAGCGAAGCCCGCAGCAGGACGGTCGGCTGCGCGCCTCGATTCTTCTTCGAGGCGGAAGTCGAGCGGCTGATGGACCGGCTCTACGGCACGGCCCTGCGGCTGACCCGCGATCCGGCCGATGCCGAGGACCTCGTCGCCGACGCCCTCGCCAGGGCTTGGGCCAAGCTCGACGAACTCAGGGATCGGCAGGCCTTCGAGAAATGGGTGTTCCGCATTCTCGTCAACGGCTTCATCAGCGAGCGGCGCAAGCGGGAGACGCGGCCGCGCGAGGTGGCGGCCGGCAGCACGTGCGGCGAGGACGGCTTCTCGCTGTTCGAGCAGGTACATCAGCCCTTTCTCCTGTGGTGGGGCAATCCGGAGCAGAAGCTTCTCGACAAGCTGCTGCGCGAGGACATAGCGAGCGCGGTGGAGGAGCTGCCGGAAGAATTCCGGCTCGTGGTGATCATGGTCGAGCTGTGGGGCTTCAGCTATGCCGAAACCGCAGAGACGCTCGACATCCCCGTCGGCACCGTGCGCTCCAGGCTCGCCCGCGGCCGCAGCCTGCTTCAGGGCGCGCTGTGGCGGCAGGCAGGCGAGGCGGGCATCGTGGCCGGCAAAGCGAAAGGTGGTACCCGATGACGGGAGATCTGCGCTGCGAGGAGGTGATCGACAAGCTCCTCCAATATCTCGATCGGGAACTCGACACCGAGACGGAGGAAGCTCTCGCGCATCACATGGCGATCTGCCGGGCCTGCTTCACACGAGCGGAGTTCGAGCGGAAGCTGCGCGCGCGGGTCAGTGAGGTCGGCGAGGCTAAAGCGCCCGAGACGCTGCGCCGCCGCGTGCGCGCAATCGTGGAACACTACTGAAGGAAAGAGGGGAGAACCGGCGCCGGACGCAGCGGCGCCCCAGGAGCCGGAGCGCGAGATGGTTGCGATATTAGGATTCTCGAAGGATCAGATTACCGAGGCCGTGCAGGCGATGTATGCGATGGTTGCGGACGATCCGCACCAGGATTTCCATTTTCCCGTGGGTCGTGCGGCCGCGCTCGTCCTCGGCTATCCCGAGACCGAGCTCGACTGCCTGCCGGACAGGGCTGTCGACCGCTTCGCCGGCGTCGGCTATCCCTTCCGCGCCGGCGTGATCGAGCCCGGCGACACGGTGCTCGATATCGGCTCCGGCTCCGGGACCGACACGCTCATCGCCAGTCGGCTGGTCGGGAAGGCGGGCAAGATCTGGGCGCTTGACGTCACGCCGGACATGCTGGCCCGCCTGAAGGCTACGCTCGAGGAGGCCGGCACGGAGAATGTCGAGCTCATCGAGGCCGACGCCGAGCGCATCCCGCTGCCCGACAATTCGGTCGACGTGGTGACCTCGAACGGCGTGCTCAATCTCGTCCCGGACAAGCGCAAGGCGTTTTCCGAGATATTTCGCGTGCTGAAGCCAGGCGGGCGCCTCCAGCTTTCCGACATCGTCATCGCCAGGCCCGTGCCGCTCGGCGGGCGCAGCGACCCCAAGCTGTGGGCCGAATGCGTGGTCGGCGCATCGGTCGACGAAGACTATCTGGACCTGTTCCGCGAGACCGGCTTCGCCGATGTCGAGGTGCTCGGCGAGTTCGACTATTTCGCGGAGAGCCCCAGCGCCGAGACACGGCGCATCGCCAGCGGTCTCGGCGCGCGGTCGATCACGGCAGTCATGAGCCGGCCGGAGAAGGTTTCCGCCCAACCGGGGCTGGCACTCCTCGCTCGCCGGCTGCATCCGCGGCGCCTCGCGGCGGTCGGCGGGCGCGGGCTCTGGGGCGCGGTGGCCGCCGTGGCGTCGGTGGTCGCATGCTACGGCACGCTCGCCTTTCTGGGCATCCTGTCGCTGCTGGGTATCAGTCTTGCGCTTCCCGAGGGCGCCTGGGCAGTGGCGATCGTCACCGCCGCCATCCTCGCTGTGGTCGCCACCGCCTTCAATCTCCCACGCCACCGGCAGCTCCTGCCTTTGCTGGCGACGGGCCTCGGCGCCACGCTCATCGGCTATGTCATGTTCGTGAGCTACAATCCGCTCGTCGAGGTGCTGGGCTTCGCCATTCTGATCGCCGGCGTCGGGCTCGACCTCCGCCATATCTACCGGGCGGAATGTATGTCGGGCCGCGCCGAAGTTCAGGTCAACTGAACGACACTGGCCGCTTGTGGCTTCTGTCGACCGAGAGCGAGAACACGTCAGGGCGGGAATAGTGGCCGCTGGCGTCGAATTTCCGGCGCGAGGCCCGGGCGGCTGAGACGTCGATCTCGGCATACAGGACACCTTTCTCCCGATGCATCGGCCCGGCGGCGACCCCGCCGAATGGCTTGTAGACCACGGCATCGCCGGGGTTCACCCATTCGTCCTTGTTCGGAAACAGAACGTCGTAATGCGGGATGTCCGTGGGAATGTCCGAGGCCTCCAGTGCCGTCGCGCATCCGACCACCCAACAGCCGCCTTCGCGGGCGATATGCTGCATCGTGGCAAGCCAGGTGTCGCCGCTGTCCCAGGTCGGAGCGACATAGATGTCGATGTTCTGGGAATAGAGGGCGAAACGCGCCAACGGCATGTAGCTTTCCCAGCAAATGAGCGCACCGATCCGCCCCACCGCTGTTTCGACCACATTCAGGCCCGCCCCGTCGCCAAAACCCCAGATCATGCGCTCCGGGTTGGTCGGCATCAGTTTGCGGTGGTTGTTTGCGATGGTGCCGTCGGCATCAATGGTGATGCAGGAATTGAACAGGGTCGACCCCGACACCTCGCCGTCGACTTCCTGATAGCCGGCCACGATCACCATCTCATGCTCGGCGGCCGCCTCTTGCAAGGGGGCCATGCCATTGCGGCTCAGATCAACAGAATTGGCTTGCAGCAGGGCGAACAATTCATCCGTCTTGCCCATGTCGGCACCCGGTGACAGGCGCCAGCCAAAGGTCGGGTAGCCGGGAAACCAGGACTCGGGGAAGACCAGCAGCCGGGCGCCATTGCTGGCGGCTTGTCCGACCAGGCCGATGGCGCCCTCCATGCTGGCGGCAAGGTTGAGATAGACAGGCGGTTCCTGAACGATTGCGATCTTTGTCAACGGTTTTCCCCTTTCGTGATTCATCAGGTTACCCAACGGTTCCGGCTGAGCCGCGGCACGGATCAGGCAGCTTTCGTCCCGGTGGCGACGAGCATCTCGCAAGGCCCTTCGAACCGGCCGTCCTTTTCGAAGGCGAGCAGCGCTTCCTCGATTTCGTCCCAGGCGTCATCCTGTGCGGGCGAGGTGAGCCCCGCGAGCATTTGATGCAAGGCCCCAAAGCTTTCCTTCTCGAATTGCAGGCATTCCCGAGCCGAGCCCAGCCGGACCGGCGCCGCGACTCGCTCTATCGCGATGTCGGCAAAGCCTGCCGCCCGCAGCCGACTAGCCAACACGTCGGGGTCACCCAGCGAGAAGGGACCGGGCTGACCCGGCAGCGGCGCAGGCAGCGCGGCGCGGCGGCGGATAATGCCGACAGGCACCGAGAAGAAGCCGTTGCGATCGGCCTCGGCATAGGTGATTGCACCGATACTGCCGCCGGGGCGCAACCGCGCGTGCATGCCCGACAGCGCCTTGTGCTGGTCCGGAAAATAGATCAGGCCGACGCGCGACATGACGCCGTCGAACGGTTCGGCCTCGATCCCGCCAACCTCCTCGCCGTCGAGCACGAGGGTTTCGACATTGTCGAGGCCAGCAAGATCGGCATTGGCTTTGGCATGCCGCAGGATACCCGGCGACAAATCGGTCGCCAGCACATGGCCCGAGGGCCCGACGCGCTTCGCCGCGTTGAGCGTCTGGCTTCCAGCGCCGGCCGCTATATCCAGTACGCGGCTGCCCTGCGTCAGCCCCATCCTGTCGAGCATCAGTTCGGTCGATGGGCCCAACCATTTGTCCAGAAGCGGCGTCCACCGATTCCAGGCATCGGCGGCTTCGTCCCACTGGCGGCGAGTCGTTTGCTTAAACGCGTCGGGATCGAAGACTTTCATTGCAGCTGCCATTTTACTCTCCTGTTTTTTCGTTTTGCCGGATGGATAGACGCTATTCCGGCATTCGCTCGTCGGAGCCGCCGACTTCGCCAGGGTCGCCGCTATGGCAGTGCCGCGATAGTCCTCAAACTGTACTGGACCGGGCCGGACATGCCCCCTAGGCTCAAGCCATCAGGTTTTTCAAAGCAAAGGGAGGCCCTTAATGCGCGGCAGCTACGGTCAGTTTTGCCCGATTTCGATGGCCTCGGAGATTTTTTGCGCGCGCTGGACGCCGCTTTTGATCAGGGAGTTTCTGTGCGGCAGCACGCGGTTCAACGATCTTCGGCGTGGCCTGCCGAGGATGTCGCCAACGCTGCTGTCAAAGCGGCTGGGAGAACTGGAGGCGGCGGGCGTTATTCAGTCCATCGAAGACGACCAGGGCGTTCGGGGGTATCGCCTCACGCAAGCCGGAGAAGAGCTTCGCCCGCTTATCATGGGGATCGGTGCATGGGGGCAAAGATGGGTGGAAAGCGAAATTTCCCTCAACAATCTCGATCCCGAATTGCTGATATGGGATATGCACCGTTTCGTGAATATCGATCCGCTGCCAGAGCGCCGAGTCTGTCTACAGTTTGTGTTCAATAATCTCCCAACGGCGCGGCAGAACTACTGGCTGCTGGTCGATCCGCAATCCGGCGTCGAGGCCTGCTATGCTGATCCAGGCTACGACGTTGATCTCTACTCCGAATGCAGCCTGCGGACCATGACCGCGATCTGGATGGGTCTGGACACTGTCGAAAAGGCGGTGAACGACGGAAGATTGGAACTGACCGGCCCACGCGAAATCACTCTGCGAATGCAGGAATGGCTTGGCCTCAGTCCCTTTGCTCATGAAGAGCGGATGGCTGGTTAGGCTCTGTCACGACTATACCCACGCCGACGCGAATGTCGGCAATTCAAAGGCCGCAGCTGGAAGCTGCCGGTCCGTTGTCGGCTTCGGCGCTGCCTTGGGAAATCATTTCCCAGCCGTAGCCCGTTGGGCGAACACCCACGACTGCGATGGGTGGGGAGCGGACCGGCGACTTTCAGCTGTAAGCCGAGGATAAGCCGCCCAGGGGCTTGGAGCCTACGCCTGTGATTTGGGAAACTCCGCTGAAATGCCATGCTGGATCAAGGCCAGCAGTTGTTCTCCTGCCGTCCCGATGTCGAACCGAGGCTCAGCCAGCCAGCTGTCGATGAGGCCACAGATTCCGGCGGCGATAAGCAGGGCGGCATGGTCGGGAATCACATCCTGCCTGACTTCACCCGCTTCAATACCCTGTCGCACGTGACGGGACAGGAGTGCGAGAGTCTTGTCTCGTAACTCCGCCAGATCTTCGGACAAGGCTCGCTCCCGCCTGGGATCAGCAAGGACGATCTGGGTTGCAAGGCCACGCGTGGGATCTGCCATAAGTTGAGCCAGCACTGCTCGCGTGATTTCCAGGACTGCGACAAGACCGGATAACCTGTCGACGCCCTGGAGCGTCTGATCGAACTCGATCGCCACGTAGGAGGCAAGCGCCTTGAGATACTGGTCCCGGGAGCCGAAGTGATGCGCAGGCAGTCCCCGGCTGTACCCGGCGCTTCTTCCTACATCGGTCAAGGTCAGCCTTTCGATGCCCTGTTGAGCCACTAGGCGCACCCCGGCCGCCAGCATGCGCTGTTCCGACTCCTCGCGGCGCTCCTCCTGTGTCCTCCGCGTTTGGTTGTCGATCAATTTCCCTCCTGCCTTTGCGCGCCCACTCTCGACCTTATGACTTGAGCACTACCTTTCCAAAGCAGTTTCCTGCTTCGAGGATGTCGTGTGCAAGGGCTGCATCTTGAAGCGGCAACACCTTCGCGACAATCGGCCGAAGCTCGCCGCGGGCTGCCTCAGCAAAGACTTCCTCTGCCGCGCTCACCATCTCCTCTCTGCAAACCGAGTCGAGGCTGAATAACGAATAGGTAAGTGATTTCGAGAAATATCGCAGCATTAGCTGGTCGACGCCTGCAGGTGGCAATCCCGCTGCGGCTCCATTGACTACGTAGCGGCCATTGGGCGCGAGCGTTTCGATTAGCGGGAGCATACCTTCTCCAGCTACCGGATCGATGATGACGTCGAACGGACCTTCGGGTTCTGGATCGCTGTCGCGCCGTATCACCTCGCGTACGCCCAGGGCGTGGACATGTTCAGCTGCCTCGGTCCGGGTCACTGCAGTGACCACCGCGCCGGACCGGACCGACATTTGGGTAGCGATTGCCCCAATTCCCCCGCTGGCGCCCCTAACGAGGACGCGTTCTCCCGCAGCTAGCCGTGCCCGTCTGATGCTGAAGCGGGCAACCAGGGCGTTTACCCCCAGGGCCACGGCTGCTTCGGCGGGCACGTTTTCGGGCAACAGAACAAGCCCACGGAGATTGGCGATAAACTGCTCGGCATAGCCGCCTTGCCCGTGAGCAAAAACGGGCTTTCCGATCAGCTGTGCATCTACTCCCGCACCGACCGACGCAATGCGGCCTGCCACCTCAACCCCGGGAACGAATCCGGCAGTAGCGCCGAGGTATCCTCGTCTGGCCAGGACATCAACCAACCCCACGCCAATGGCCACGACGTCGATGACCACTTGACCTTCGCCGGCGGCGAGGGCTGGGAAATCCACGAGGGTTAATTGGTCGGCCATACCGAATTCTTTTACGATGATCGCTTTCATAGCCAAGCTCCATTCACTCTCACTTGCTAGTACACCAAGCAAGTATCTTGCGCAAGCCCTATGGGGATTGGCTGGCCCCACGTGGTTAGTGTCTGCTGTGACGCGGGTGCGTTGCTCCTGGAACAACTGAAATGGGGTCGGAGTCCGAACTTCGGCTTTCTCAGTTTCTCGGACAGAACCGGACAATCAGCACACGGGCCCAGTCGCGACATCTCGACCTCCCACCCGCGATAGCCGCAGCACCTTTCCCGCAGAGCAGTTCCCAAACGACAGCTCTTGGCTGTGGGCGCCAGGGCTGCATTTGCTCGGCGCGGGTGCGAGACAAGCGACCGACACGCAACGGGTACCTAAGAATGGTGGGGAACTGTAGCGCCCGGGTGATGCCGAATAGGATGATCGTTGTGAAGTGGCCTAATCAGCGGCAGTCGGTGCGCGAGGCGGCAAACCGTCTCTCTGCGATCGAAGAACTCGGTCGTGCGTTCGATCTTGGAGCAGGTCCGATACTCTGGAGTGGCTTGTCGCACTCCGCCTCTGGGCGCTGTGCAATCTGCGCGCGAGGCCTTGCTGGGCCAGCGGAAGTTATCAGGCGGGGTTGCCTGTGTGCTAGTTCTTGTGTAAGTCCAGTTTCCAAATCGGATCAATATTGCGCGGTAAAACAAGAGCTTGAGCCGGAGGAGGGCGACGTGCGCGAGTCCTCTCCTGGGCACCACTTGCAGCCGTCGGGCCGCTCCGCTCCCGCTTCTCCGCCTCGTGACACGTCGCCCGCCAGTGGCGCCGGCGCAGGAAGCGCCGGTCCGGCAGGTTGACGCGGGTCGCGCAGAACGGAGCCGGTTTCTGGCCGCACGCGAGGATGAAGATCGCATGGAACCCTTCGTCTTCAACACCACACCGTCGATCGTCTTTCGCCCTGGCGCTGCCGCGGAACTCGGCGCGCTGGTTGGCGGCCGTCTCGGCGGAAGGGTGCTGTTCGTCACCGATCCGGGATTGCGGCGGCTGGGACTCTGCGACCCCGCAATTGCCTCGCTCGAGTCGGCAGGCGCTGCCGTCTCGGTGTTCGACGCCGTCGAGGCCGATCCCTCGCTCGCCACATTGATGAAGGCGGTCGAAGCGGGGAAGAGGGCGGGCGCCACGGGCGTCGCGGGTTTCGGCGGCGGTTCGTCGCTCGACGTCGCCAAGCTCGCCGCGCTGCTGATCGGCTCCGGCGAAGATCTGGACGCCGCCTGGGGTGTCGGCAACGCCAAGGGTCCGCGACTGCCGCTGGTGCTGGTGCCCACGACCGCCGGGACGGGCTCGGAGGTCACGCCGGTCTCGATCATCACCGTCGGTGAGGAGGAAAAGCGCGGCGTCTCCTCGCCCGTGATCCTGCCCGACATTGCCATCCTCGACCCGGACCTCACCCTCGGCCTGCCGCCGGCGATCACCGCCGCGACCGGCATCGACGCCATGGTCCACGCGATCGAGGCCTATGCCTCGAAGAGCGCCAACAACAACCCGCTCTCCAGGATGCTGGCGCGCGAGGCGCTGAGGCTGCTTGCCGCCAATATGGAAACCGCCGTTTTCGACGGCGGCAACCGGGAGGCGCGCGCGGCCATGCTGCTCGGCTCGATGCTTGCCGGCCAGGCCTTCGCCAACTCGCCGGTGGCGGCCGTGCACGCGCTCGCTTATCCGATCGGCGGCACGTTCCACGTCCCGCACGGGCTCTCCAACGCGCTCGTGCTCCCCCACGTCCTGCGCTTCAACGCGCCTGAAGCAGCGCATCTCTACGCCGAGATCGCCGGCGACTGCTTCCCGGACCTCGCGCACGAGGAGGGCAGCCAGGGCCGCTGCGCAGCCTTCATCGAGGAGATGGCGGCGCTTTCGGCCCGGGTGGGGCTCGTGCAGCGGCTGCGCGATGTCGGCATCGGCGAGACCGACCTGCCGAAGATGGCGGCTGACGCGATGAAGCAGCAGCGGCTGCTGGTCAACAATCCGCGTGTCGTCGGCGAGGCCGATGCGCTGGCGATCTACAGGGCGGCGTGGTGAGCCGCCCCGCCCCCTCCAAGCGCGCCGACTACCGCGCCTTCCGCACCATCCAGACGCGCTGGCTGGACAACGACATCTACGGCCACATGAACAACGTGGTCCATTATTCGCTCTTCGATACCGCGGTGAATGGATGGCTGATCGAACAGGGTGTGCTCGACATCGCCGGCGGGGAGCAGATCGGCGTCGTCGTCGAGACGGGCTGCCGCTACTTCTCCGAGATGGCGTTCCCGGACGTCGTGACCGCCGGCCTGCGGGTCGCCCGCCTCGGCACCTCTTCCGTCCGCTATGAGGTCGGCCTGTTCCGTAATGACGACAGCCAGGCTGCCGCCGAGGGCTTCTTCATCCACGTCTATGTCGACCGCGCGACGCGCAAGCCAAAGCCGTTGGATGGCGCCCTGAGGACCGCGCTCGGAGCCATTGCCTCGACCGGCTCCTGACGTCAGCTACAGGGCTCAGTCCGTCCCCTCGTCCCTTGCCGCCGTCATTGCCTTGGCGGCGAGTTCGACGAATAGGCGATACTCCTCGTCGTCGAGGCCCGGCAGCGTTTCTCTTTGAAGCTTCACCACGATCGGCGTGACTGCCGCCAGAACGGCCTGGCCCTCGGCGGTCAGCGTCAGTTCCCGCGACCGCTTGTCCCGGCTGTTGACGACGCGCGCGATCCAACCCTTCTGGCGCAGCCGGTCGACGACGGCGCCGGTCGTAGCGCGGTCCTTGGCGATCATGTCGGCGAGCCCGGCCTGGTCGATGCCTGGCCTGTTGCTCAGCGCGTCGAGTGCGGCGAACTGGACCGGCGTCAAATTGTGCCCGGCCTCCTGCACCCGCTGCGTGAAGATCTGGGTGGCAAGCTGGTGCAGCCTGCGGACGAGATGTCCCGGCAGGCCCGCACTGATAGTGCCGCTGTTTTCAGCCATCCCTTCCCGCCTCGATCTCCATCATCACCGGCATAGCACAAAGATGATATGACGTCATATCGTTCTTGACGGGTGTCCTGGCCCACGCATATAATAAGTCGTCTTATCGATTTCCTCGGGAGGATGACCACGTGCAGTACCATCTTGATGGCTTTCGGCCCGGTGATCCCGAAGTGCGGCCAGCGGCATCCCGGCGCGAGGTCGCGGGCGGCGGGCTGCCCGAGACCGTCGACGTTCTGATCGTCGGCAGCGGGCCGGCCGGCCTGACCCTCGCCGCCCAGCTCGCTGCCTTCCCGGAAATCAGGACCCGCATCGTCGAGCGCCGGCCCGGCCCGCTGGAGAAGGGACAGGCCGACGGCATCTCCTGCCGCTCAATGGAGATGTTCAACGCCTTCGGTTTCGCCGAGAAGGTGTTGAAACAGAGCTACTGGGTGAACGAGACGACGTTCTGGAAGGCAGATCCGGAGCGGCCCGACCGCATCATCCGCAACGGCCGGGTGCAGGACGTCGAGGACGGGTTGTCGGAGATGCCGCACGTGATCCTCAACCAAGCCCGCGTGCACGACATGTATCTGGAGGTCATGCGCAACGCGCCGTCGCGGCTCGAGCCTGACTACGGGCTGAGACTCGTCGATCTCGTCATTGATCCCGCCGGTGGCGACTATCCGGTCACGGTCAAGCTCGCGCACACCGACTCCCGTCCGGACGAAGAGCCGGTCGTGCTGCGTGCCCGCTACGTTGTCGGATGCGACGGCGCCCGCAGCGCCGTGCGCAGATCGATCGGCCTGGAGTTGAAGGGCGATTCGGCCAACCAAGCCTGGGGCGTCATGGACGTGCTGGCGGTGACCGACTTTCCCGACATCCGCTTCAAGACGCTGATTCAGTCCGCAGCCGAAGGCAACATCGTCATCATCCCGCGCGAGGGCGGTTATCTCGTTCGGCTCTATATCGAGCTGGACAAGCTGGCAGAAGGCGAGCGCGTCGCCAACCGCAATATCACCGTCGACCATCTCATCGCTGCTGCGGGACGGATCTTCCGCCCCTTCTCGATCGACGTGAAGGAGGTGGTGTGGTGGTCGGTCTACGAGATCGGCCAGCGACTTACCGACCGCTTCGACGACGTGCCGCCGGCCGAGCGTCCGGCGCGCCTGCCTCATGTCTTCATCACGGGGGACGCCTGCCATACCCACAGCCCGAAAGCGGGCCAGGGAATGAACGTCTCGATGGGCGACGCCTTCAATCTCGGCTGGAAGCTGGCCGCGGTCATCAAAGGCCTGTGCCCGCCCGAGATCCTGCACAGCTATTCGGCCGAGCGGCACGCAGTCGCCAAGGACCTGATCGAATTCGACAAGGAATGGGCGCGCATCATGAGCGAGCGTCCGCCGAATGGGACGGCGGACGGCGGCGAGACACCGAAGTTCCAGCGCTACTTCATCGAGCATGGCCGCTACACGGCCGGCATGTCGGTGCGCTACGCGCCCTCGCAGCTCACCGGCGACGGACGCTGGCAGGCGCTCGCCCCGGGCTTCGAGATCGGCACCCGCTTCCATTCCGCCCCCGTCATCCGGCTGGCCGACGGCAAGCCGATGGAACTCGGCCATGTCGTCAAGGCCGATGGACGCTGGCGCATCTTCGCCTTCTGCGACCGAAATTTTCCTGCGACGGAAGATGGGGCGCTCGTTCGACTTTGCCGCTTCTTGTGGGACGCCGATGCGTCCCCGATACGCCGCATCACGCCCGACCACGCGGACGTCGATTCGATCATCGATGTCCGGACGGTGTTCCAGCAGGGCTTCCGCGAGCTTGCCGTTGAGCGCATGCCGGAGCTCCTCCTGCCGCGGAAAGGACGCCTTGGCCTCGTCGACTACGAGAAGATGTTCTGTGCCGATCCACGGGCCGGCCGCGACATCTTCGATCTGCGAGGGATCGATCGCGACCGGGGTTGCATGGTCGCCGTCCGTCCCGACCAGTACGTTGCGCAAGTCTTGCCGCTCGATGAGCATGCGGAGCTGGCGGCCTTCTTCGACAACTTCATGCTGCCCCTGGCAAAGTCCGACACCGGTGCCGCCGGGGCTTTCGAGCGGGCGCCAGCGTAGCCGGAACACCTTCCTGCCTCGCTGATGCGCCAAGACGTCATTGTGTTGCATCGGCCAGTTGCCAAACGGCGCGGAGTGAGTTAAACGTTTTTCTAGTTAAACGTTTAACGCGGTCCGATGAACCGAAGGCGATCGACGATCAAGGACGTGGCGGCGCGGGCAGGCGTGTCCATCGCCACCGTCTCCAATGTCTTCAGCGGCTCGAAGCCGGTGAATGACGATCTGCGCCGGAGGGTGGAGAAAGCGGCGCGCGAGCTCTCCTACCAGGTCGACCGCGCTGCGTCGCAGCTCCGCTCCGGTCAGGCAAAGGTCGTCGGGGTGCTTGTTCCCGATCTCGACGACACCTTCTTCACGTCTCTCGTCTCCCGCCTCGAAGTTCGCGCCGAGCGCGACGGCTATGACGTGATCGTCGCGAGTTCACGCGATGATGCCGAGCTCGAGCGCTCGCGGCTGAGGGCGCTGCTCGGCTGGCGCCCGTCAGGGCTGGTGGCCGTTCCCTGCACCGACACTGTGCCCGATATCCTGGTCGAAGAGGCGGCGAGACTGCCGATGGTGCTGGCCGACCGCGTCGCCGCCGACACGCTGATCGCCGACGTCGTCACGATCGACAATTTCGAAGCCGGCGGCATCGCGGCGCGGCAACTCGTCGAGAGCGGCCACCGCAATGTCGTCATCGCCGCCTCGCATCTGTCGGTCGCGCCGATCCGCGAGCGCATCAGGGGCGCCGAGAGCGTCATGCGAGAGGCGGTGGGAGTCGTGCCGACTGTGGTCGAGCTGGGTTCCAACCCGGAACGTGGCGCGGAGGTCTTCGTGCGCTGGCTGGAGCGGCACGCGCGGCCGACCGCCGTGCTCGCGCTGACCAACGTCACCACGCTCGCCGTCCTGTCGGCGCTCGCCGCCCGTCGCATGGAGATACCCGAGCAGGTCTCGATAATCGGGTTCGACGACTACGCCTGGATGAGTGCGCGCAAGACCGCGCTGACCGCGATCCGGCAGCCGGTCGACGACATGGCCGGCATCGTCTGGGACAGGCTGAGGGCGCGCATGGCGGGCGATGCCTCGCCGCCGCTTCGCACAGAACTCAACACCACGCTGCAGATCCGCGATTCCGTCCGGAGGCTGGATGGCGCTGACGGACGGGGTGCGGAAATGCCGCCACCGTCGGCCGAGGAGGAGACCGCGGCCGACCGGCAAAAGGCCGTTCACTAGTCGCCGGCAGACGACCCCAAGCGCACGGGAAGGTCAGGGAGGACCGGTTGCGTCGGACAAGCATAGCCACTTTGGTGCCGCTCATCGCGCCGGTTCACGTGCTGATCCTGAGCGTGATCGTCATCCCGTCGCTCTACGTCGTGTGGCTCAGCCTGACGCAGTCGAGCTTCGGCCGGGCGCCGAGCTGGGTCGGCTTCGCCAACTACCTGCGCGTCATCTCCGACCCTGCCTTCCACAGCGCGCTCTGGAACACGGTCGTCCTGGTCGTCGTGGCGGTCCATGTCGAACTCGCGATCGGCCTGCTCGTCGCCCTGCTGTTTGCCAGCGGGCTGCCCTTCCGCCGCCTGTTGCTGGTCGCCGTGCTGGCGCCCTACGCTGTCAGCGAAGTGATCGCTGTCGTCATCTGGCGATACCTGTTCGATCCCGATGCCGGCCCGGTCACCCTGGCGCTGCTGTCGGCTGGGCTGCCCATCCTCGACTGGACCTTCGAGCCCAGCCACGCGATGATGCTGGTGGCGCTGCTCACCATCTGGCTGCACCTGCCGTTCACCTTCATCATTCTCTATGCGGCCCGGCTGGCTATTCCGACCGACCTCTACGAGGCCGCGCGCATCGATGGCGCCACGCCCTTCCAGGCGTTCCGGCGCGTGACGCTGCCGCTCCTCGGCCCGGCAATCCTGGTCGCGCTGCTCTTTCGCTACATCTTCGCCTTCCGCATCTTCTCGGAAGTCTGGCTCCTGACCGGTGGCGGCCCAGCCCGCACGACGGAGGTCGTGGCGGTCTATCTCTTCCAGGAAGCGTTCTCCTTCAACGCCTTCGGGACTGCGGCTGCCACAGCCTGGATCATGGTCGTCGCCTCGCTCGCCCTGGCCACGGGCTACATCCTCCTCCTGCGCAGACAGGTGAGTGCCAATGCGCGCTAGGAAGCTCCTCGTCGGCGCAGGCAAGGCGGTCGCCGTTGCGGCGCTGCTCGCCTGGTCCCTGGTGCCGATTGCATTCATCGTCATGTCGTCGCTGAAGCCCGGCCGCGACATCTTCGCCGTACCTGCCCGCTATATCTTCGAGCCCACGCTCGACCACTATTTCGCCTTGTGGCAGCGCTGGGGCGCGTTCTTCGACGGGCTCGTCAACAGCACGGTCATCACGGCCGGTGCCACGGCGCTGGCGGTGATCGCCAGCACCAGCGCCGGCTACGTCTATTCGCGCAATTCGAGCCGCTTCCTCGATTCGAGCGTGCTCTTCCTGATCGTGGTGCGGCTGATCCCGCCGATCGTGGTGACGCTGCCGCTTTTCCCGATCGTCAACATGCTGGGCATCAACGACACCCACATCGTGCTGATCGTGCTCTACGCGACCTTCTTCGTTTCGCTCGGCACGGTGCTGATGCGCACCTTCATCGACCAGATCCCGCGTGAACTCGACGAGGCGGCCCGCATCGACGGCGCCCGCCGGCTGACGATCCTGCGCCGGGTGATCGTGCCGCTAGCAGCCCCCGGCATACTCGCCGTCTCCGTCTTCGTGGTCGTCTTCGCGTGGAACGAGTTCCTGTTCGCCTTCATCTTCACCGCGACCAGGGCGAAGACCGCGCCGCTCGTCATCTCCGAGATGATCGGATCGATCGACGGGGTCGATTGGGGAATCCTCTTCGCGGCCTCCACCGTGCAACTCGTGCCGGTGCTGCTCTTCGTCGTGCTCATGAACCGCTATCTCGTCGCCGGGCTGACGGCCGGCGCCACCAAGGGATGATCAAACCGTCGCTAGGGAGGTATCAATGAAGAACAAATCCACTTTAGAGATGTCGCGGCGCGGCTTCCTGGGAACGGCGCTCGGCGGCGCGGCCATCCTCGTCGCCGGCCCCGCTCTTTCGCAGGCGCGCACTCTCAACATCCTGAGCCACATGGTGCACCAGAATGTGCTGGGCAGCGGGGAGGGCGATCTTCTGGCCGACTGGAAGAGCCAGAACGACGTCGACGTCGCGTTCACGACCTTCGACTCCAACCCGCTTCAGGACCGCCTCTTCCGCGAGGCAAGCCTTCCCTCGACCGACTACGGCGTCGGCTACATGATCGACAATCGGCCGACCTCGGAGATCGCATCGCTGTTCGAACCTCTCGACGACTATGTCGCCTCCGACCCGATCGAGGATTTCGACGACATCGCTCCCGGCCTCATCCAGGGCATGACGGTCGACGGCCGCCTGATCGGCATCCCCGTCCGCCACGCCACGCAGGGCCTGTTCTACAACGAGGCGCTGCTGGAGGAGGCCGGCATCGCCGCTCCGCCCACGACGCTGGAGGAGTTGGTGGAGCAGGCCAACAAGCTCACGTTCACCTCTGCCTCCGGCACGCCGGTCACAGGCATGATCCTCGCCAGCGATCTGGCGGTATTTCCCGTCATGTTCGCGCGCGCATTCGGCGGCGACTTCATCACCAAGGACTTCCAGCTCGTTCCCGACCCGGAGGCGATGGAAAAGGGTCTCGAGGTGCTGCGGGGCATGTTCGAGTCCGGCGCCCTGCCGCGCAGCTACGCGACGACCCGCAACGACGACATGGTGACATGGATGCAGCAGGGCCGTGCCGCCTTCACCGTGCTCCCCTTCGCCCGCAGCGCGCAGCTCAACAACCCCGAGCAGAGCAACTTCCCGGGCAGGATCAAGGCCGTCGCCTTCCCCGGCTCGTCGAGCCTTCCGGCCGACCGGCCGATGGCATCGGTCGTCGAGGCATGGGCAATGACCATCCCGGCGAACGCGGCGGACAAGGAACTCGCCTGGTCCTACATCAAGGAAGTGTCGAGCAAGCGGGTCACGCTCGGCATGGCGCTGAACGGCAACGGGCCGGTGCGCGTATCGAGCTATTCCGACCCGGCGCTGATCGAGAAGAATCCGCTCGCCGCCATCGAGGCACAGGTCCTCGCCGGCGCGCGCGGCGCCTTCCCGCCTTTCCCGGAAGCTGCCCGCGCGCAGCAGACCATGCTGGAGGAGGTCCAGCTCGCCGTCATCGGGCGCAAGCCGGTTGCCGACGCGGTTGCCGCGATCGTGGAACGGGTCACGCCGCTCATGCCGTCCTGATCCCACACCCGCAACAAACGCATCCGGGCCCTCCCGGTCCGGATGCGCTACCGTCATTTGACTAGTGTTCGCATTCCGGCCGCCACTGAGGCGGTGCTTCACGAGGTAGAGACATGTCGACCACCGCAGCCCGCTCCATCGAGGAACCGGCCCGCAGCATCCCCGTCGCCGCCGAATACGACGTGCTCGTCGTCGGCGGAGGCCCATCCGGCCTCACGGCAGCACTCGCAGCCGCCGAGGACGGCCTTCGCGTCGGCCTGGTCGAAAGCCGCAGCTTCGTCGGCGGCAACATGACGATCGGCCTGCCGGTGCTGGGCTTTCTCGGCCAGAAGGGCAACCAGATCATCGACGGCCTGCCGCAGAAGTTCATCGAGCGGCTGCGCCGCGAGCGTGACGGCGCGAGCGAGCACCGGCCCTGTCCGCTCCACATGGGCATCACGCTCGTCGAGCCGGAGGCGGTCAAGACGGTGGCGCTGGAGATGCTGACGGAAGCAGGTGTCGACGTGCTCTTCTACACCTTCTTCGCCGGCGTGGTGATGGACGGCGACATGATCCGCGGCATCACTACGGAGAGCAAGAGCGGCCGCACGGCGATGCTGGCGCGCGTCGTCATCGACTGCACCGGCGATGCGGACGTCGCCTATCGCGCCGGCGTTCCCTGCGAGAAGGGCAATGCGGATGGCGGCATGCAGCCGCCGACGCTGATGTTCTGCCTCGGCGGGGTCGACACGGATGCGCTGCGCATGTCGATCGCCAACGCCCCGCCGGCGGCGCGCACCTATCTGACCGACTTCATCCCGGCCGAGTATTTCGGCCAGAACCACCAGTTCATCGTCGTCGGCCTGCGCGAGCTGATGGCCAAGGCCAAGGAAGAGCGCGGCCTCCAGATCCCGAACGAGCGCACCATCATCATCACCGGGCTGAAGAAGGGCGAGGTCTGGATCAACATGACCCGCGTGAAGGGCACCGACGGCACCGACGCGCGGAGCCTGACAAAGGGCGAGATCGAAGGCCGCGCGCAGATCGACGACATCGTGACCTATCTGGTCAACTACGTGCCCGGCTTCGAGAAGGCCTACTTCACCAAGACCGCACCCTTCCTCGGCATCCGCGAGACGCGCCGCATCGTGGGGCAATACGTGATGACCCAGGAGGACGTGCTCGCCTGCCGGCACTTCGACGACGCGATCGCCGTCGCCAGCTACCCGATCGACATCCACCGGCCGGCAGACGACGGCTGCACGCTGATCTGGTGCGGAGACTGCTACGACATCCCCTACCGCTCGCTGGTGCCGCAGAAGGTGACCAATCTGCTGGTCGCGGGCCGGTCGATCTCCGCCACCCACGAGGCGATGGGCGCCATCCGCGTCATGGCCACCTGCATGGCGATGGGCGAAGCCGCCGGACGTGCCGCCAAGATCTCGGTGCGCGGCAATCGCGCCCCGGCGGAGATCGACGTTCAAGAACTGCGCCGCCAGCAGCTCGAGCGAGGCGTCTATCTGCGCAATCCGCAGGGGACCAGGGCGAGCTTGGCCGACCTGGCGCCGGCAGCTTGAGGCCGGACGATCGCAAATGAGCTTCTGCCGTCACATCCCCACCCCTTGCCCATGCCCGCCGGGGCCAGGGGGGCATCACCGTCACCGCGTCGGCGTCGATGGCAGGCGAGATGCCGGCCGGACCCCCTCCATCTTGTGGGCAGGGGCAAGGGGTGAGGGTGCAGGATCATGAGCAGCGGCCACTTCATCGGCATCGATGTCGGGACCGGCAGCGCCCGCGCCGGCGTGTTCGACCGGGCCGGCACGCTGCTCGCCACGGCCAGGCGCGATATCTCGCTCTGGCAGGATGGGCCCGACATCGCCGAGCAGTCGAGCGAGGATGTCTGGCAGGCGGTCTGCGACTGCGTCCGGCGCGCCGTCGCGGCGGCCGGGCTCGCCGCCGGCGACATCGCCGGCATCGGCTTCGACGCGACCTGCTCGCTGGTCGTGCTGGGACCGGGCGGCCGGCCTCTCCCGGTCGGAGTCCACGGCGACGACAGCCGCAACATCATCGTCTGGATGGACCATCGCGCGACGGGTGAGGCGCGGCGCATCAATGCCACCCGGCATCCGGTGCTCGACTATGTCGGAGGCGCGATCTCGCCCGAGATGGAGACGCCCAAGCTGCTCTGGCTGAAGGAGAATATGCCTGCGACGTACAACGCTGCGTGGCAGTTCATGGATCTGGCCGATTTCCTGACGTGGCGCGCCACAGGCAGCCTCGCCCGCTCGGTCTGCACCGTGACCTGCAAGTGGACCTATCTGGCGCATGAGAGCCGGTGGGACGACGGCTACTTCCGCCTGATCGGCCTCGGCGACCACGCCGACGAGGGCTTCATCCGCATCGGAACCGAGATCGTGCCAGCGGGCGTGCCGCTCGGCGGTGGCCTGACTGCACAGGCGTCGGAAGAACTCGGCCTCGCCGTCGGCACTCCCGTGGGCGCCGGGCTGATCGACGCCCATGCCGGCGGCATCGGTTCCATCGGCGGCGGCGACGTCACTTCCCGCATGGCCTACGTGGTCGGCACCTCGGCCTGCACCATGGCTTCAAGTGCCGAGCCAATCTTCATCCCGGGCGTCTGGGGCCCCTATTTTTCCGCCATGGTGCCCGGCCTGTGGCTCAGCGAGGGAGGGCAATCCAGCGCCGGCGCGGCCATCGACCAGGTCGTTGCGATGCATCCGGCGGCGCCCGCGGCGCGCGCGCTCGCCGCGGAACGCGGGCTGTCGCTCCCTGATTTGCTGGCCGAAATGGCGATGGCGCAATCGGGTCCGCCGGGCGAGGCGGTGCGGCTCGCCGGTGGGCTGGTCGTGGTGCCCGACTTCCTCGGCAACCGATCCCCGCACGCTGATCCCGAGGCGCGCGCCGTCATCGCCGGCCTCGGCATGGAGCGCGACATCGACAGCCTCGTTCGCCTCTACGTCGCCGCCCTGCTCGGCCTCGGCTACGGGCTGCGTCAGATCATCAGCGCGAGTCGCGGGCGCGGCGCCACGATCGACACCGTCGTGTTGAGCGGCGGGGCAGGCCGCCACAAGTTGGTGCGCCAGTTGCTGGCCGACTGTACCGGAGTCGCGGTCGAGGCGCCGCGCCAGCCCGAGCCGGTGCTTCTCGGCGCTGCGATGCTGGGCGCGGCGGCGAGCGGAGCCTTTCCCGGCCTCTCGGCAGCAATCTCGGCAATGACCGGTGACGCCGAACGCTACGAACCTGCGGGCGGCGCACTCGCCGCCGAGCATGGGAGGCGTTTCGCCGCCTTCGAGGCGATGCAGGATGCGGCGCGCAAGAACCGCCTGACGGCAGCGACGGAGAATTGAGATGGCGCGACTGACCCTGTCGGGGGTGCGCAAGCGCTTCGGCACGGCCGAGGTGATCAAGGGTGTGGATCTCGAGATCGAACACGGCGAGTTCGTCGTGTTCGTAGGCCCTTCCGGCTGCGGCAAGTCGACCTTGCTGCGCATGGTGGCGGGCCTGGAAGAGATCAGCGACGGCGATCTGCTCATCGACGGCAAGCGATGCAACGACCAGGAGCCGCGTGACCGCGGCATCGCCATGGTGTTTCAGTCCTATGCGCTCTATCCGCACCTGAACGTCTACGACAACATGAGCTTCGGCCTGTCGCTGGCGCGCACGCCGCGCGCCGAGATCGAACTGCGGGTGCGGGAGGCGGCTCGGATCCTGCAGCTCGAGCACCTGCTCGATCGCAAGCCGAGCCAACTCTCCGGAGGGCAACGCCAGCGCGTCGCTATCGGCCGCGCCATCGTTCGCAAGCCGAGCGTCTTCCTCTTCGACGAGCCGCTCTCGAACCTGGACGCCGCGCTGCGCATGGACATGCGGATGGAGATCGCGCGCCTGCACCGCGACCTCGGCGCCACGATGATCTACGTCACCCACGACCAGGTCGAGGCGATGACGCTCGCCGACAAGATCGTCGTGCTCGAAAACGGCGTCGTCCAGCAGATCGGCCCGCCCATCGACATTTACAAGAAGCCCGCCAACCGCTTCGTCGCCGGATTCATCGGCTCGCCCCGGATGAATTTTCTCGATGTGACCGTGACGGCGGCATCTGGCGGCAGGGTGACGGTCGAGTCACCCACCGTGGCACCGATTGCGCTCGAAGCTTCGGGCTTCTCGCCCGGCGACCGCCTCACGCTCGGCGTGCGCCCGCATTCGCTGCAGCGCGAGGCCCCTGCGGCAGCCGGTACGATCCGCGGCACGGTCGCGCTCGTCGAGCGGCTCGGCGCCGAGACGATCGTCAGCTTCGAGACGGCCTCGGGGGAGATGGCGCTGGCCGTCATTCCCGGCGACGAGGCCTTCGCGGCCGGCGGGGGCGTCGAGTTCCGGTTCGAGCCCGGCGTGGCGCATCTCTATCCGGCGGCGCGACCGTGACGACATTCATCAGGAGGGCATGAGCATGGGGCAGGAACTGGCGGGCAAGGTCGCCGCCATAACCGGGGCTGCCTCGGGCATCGGGCTCGAATGCGCACGCGCGATGCTCAATGCTGGAGCGCGCGTCGTGCTGATCGACCGCGCGGCGGACGCGCTGGCCGCCGCCTGCGAGGGCCTGGGTGAGAAGGCGGTGCCGCTGATGGTCGACGTGACCGACCGCGACAGCGTGGACGCGATGATGCCGTCGATCGTGGAGAAGGCGGGCCCGCTCGACATCTTCCACGCCAACGCCGGTTCCTATGTGGGGGGCGAGTTCATCGACGGCGATCCGGACGCCTGGGACCGAATGCTGGATCTCAACGTCAACGCGGTATTCCGGACGGTGCGCGCCGTGCTCCCCCACATGGCCGAGCGCGGCACCGGCGACGTCATCGTGACGAGCTCCATCGCAGGCATCGTCCCCGTGGTGGCAGAACCGGTCTACACGGCCTCCAAGCACGCGATACAGGCCTTCGTCCACACGCTGCGGCGCCAGGTCGCCCGCCGCGGCATCCGCGTCGGCGCGGTGCTGCCCGGCCCGGTGGTGACGGCGCTGATCAAGGACTGGCCGCAGGACAAGCTCAATGCCGAGCTCGCCGCCGGCGGCCTGATGGAAGCACGGGAGGTGGCGGAGGCGGTCCTCTTCATGCTGACGCGGCCGCGCAACGTGACGATCCGCGATCTCGTCATCCTGCCGCAGAGCAACGACTTGTAGCAATCCCGGTCGCCATCCGTGCATGGGCTTGACCGCGCCGGCCGGAGCCCTTCACTTAGCGAGCCCGCGCAGGCGGGATCGATGGCGGTTGTCGCATGGCAGGAGGTGGTTTTGCAGGCTGATTTGATCGTCTACGGAAGGGTCCTGACCATGGACCCCGACCGGCCCCGGGCCGAAGGTGTGGCGATCAGGGGCGAGCGCATTGTCGCAGTCGGTTCCCGCGGCGAGCTGTCCGCCTATGTCGGTTCCGGGACCGAAGTGATGGATGCTGGAGGGGCGACCGTGCTCCCGGGCTTCGTCGAGAGCCACCTCCACCTTGTGCTGGGCGGGGCCGAGCTTTCCCAGCTTCATCTCGGCGGCGTGACGGGGCTTGGCGCCATCCGCGAAGCCTTCGCCGCCTACGCAGCCGCACGGCCCGATGCGCGGATCCTGATGGCCCAAGGCGCCGTCTACGACATTTTTGGCCATCCGGCGACGCGAGCCGACCTCGATGCCGTGCTCCCCGACCGGCCGATCGCGATTGTAGCGGCGGACCATCACACCGTTTGGGCGAACACCGCCGCTCTCGAAGCGGCCGGCATCCTGAACGGCGCCGAGACACCGCCCGGCCACGAGGTGGTGATGGGCGCGGACGGACTGGCGACGGGAGAGTTGCGCGAATTCCAGGCCTTCGCCCCCGTTATCGCACTGGCTGGCGAGGCACGGCTGCAGTTCGGCATCGCGACGGGCGGAGAGCCCGATCCCTGGCCCGATGAGGCTGCCCAGGCGGTCGATCGCGAGAAAGCCGCCGATGGCCTGGCCCACTGCGCGGCGCATGGCATCACCACCGTCGTCAACATGGACGGCAACCGCTACACGCTCGCCTTGCTCGACGGGCTGCGCCGCGAGGGCAGGCTGACGGCGCGCGTCCGGGTGCCGTTCCATTTCAAGCCGAACATGGAACTCTCGGAGCTGGATCGTGCAGACGCGATGCGGGCCGAGTTCGACGACGAATGGCTCGGCTCCGGATTCGTGAAATTCTTCATGGACGGCGTCGTCGACAGTGGCACGGCCTATATGCTGGCCGACTATCCTGGCCAGCCCGGCCACCGCTCGCAGCCGCTCTTCGCGCCCGACCGCTTCGCCGAGATCGCGACCGAAGTCGACCGCCGCGGGCTCCAGATCGCGGTCCACGCGATCGGCGACGGAGCGGTACGCGTCACCATCGATGGAATGGAGGCTGCCTTCCGTGCCAATGGCGAGCGCGACAGCCGCCACCGGATCGAGCATATCGAGCTGATCGATCGCGCAGACATCCCCCGCCTCGCCACACTGGGCATCACCGCGTCGATCCAGCCGCCGCATCCGCCGGGTGCGATGGACTTCCCTCTCGAGCCGACCATGAGCATGTTCCATCCCGAGCGGCGGCGCGACGCCTATCTCTGCCGCGACCTTCAGGAAGCCGGAGTGCATCTCGCCTTTGCCTCCGACTGGCCGGTCGCGGATGTTTCGGTTCTGCGCGGCATCAAGGCGGCGCTGACCCGGCCCGTCTACGACGCCCCCGGCGCCACCGACCAGCGCATTGGGCTTCACGATGTGCTGCGGGCCTATACGGCCGGCGGCGCCTGGGCCGCCCACATGGATCAGCTGACGGGAACGCTGAGAGCGGGTCTTGCCGCCGATATCGTCGTGCTCTCGGACGACATCGAGAAGACCGAGCCGGAGCGGATCGACACACTCCACGTCGCCTTGACGGTGGCAGGCGGACGGGTGACCCATCGCGCGCCGGACACGGCTTCCGCCGCGCGTTAACCCGCCGATAACCTTGGCTGAACTTCCGACTGGTGGCAGCGGAACCGGCTGCCCGGTTGCTGGTTCATTCCGCGTCCCGAGTTGAATCCGATTGGAGGATGCGTGTCATGCAGGACGAGCCTCGTCAGGACGAGACCTTGCCCGAGCAGGAGTTCGTGAACCTCGCCCAGGGCGACTTCCGTGGCCGCTACGGCTATGGCCGGCCCGCGCACCGGGCTGACCCCGAAGCCAGGTACGAGTTTCGCGGCGCGATGCGCCAGCTCCCCGTCCGCGAGAGCCTGCGCTGGAGCGTCACGGGGTAGGGCAGCCTCTGCCTCCTGTCAGAGTTGCGAGCGCCAACACGGCGGGCGGTCGCGGCCTGCGGAATATTCCGTTGCGTCAATCTTCATAAGCTGACATCGAGGGTCAAGTTATATCATCTTCGATCTAATCTACCCGGTATCAGATGATCTTGCGGAACAACCAGAACAGCTTGATGCTGCGATGCAGCATAGGCTTGAGGAAGCTTGCCCGGCTGTTCACAAGTGCCCGATACGCGTACCGGTTTTGCTTGAAATGGGGTCGCAATCGCGTATCGTCCTCCATGCGGATGTTCCTGCATCCGCCCGTGGCCGCCTCGGTGGCGCAAGTGGAGGAAACCGATGAACATCGACGTCTCGCGTCGCGCCTTCCTAAAGGGCGCCGGTGCGGGTGCCGCCGGTACAGCGATCGGCGCGTTCGGGTTCGGTGGGGTCGAGGCCGCGCATGCGGCGGCGGTCCGTCCGTTCCGGCTGATGCGCACGACCGAGAACCGCAGCACCTGCCCCTATTGCTCAGTGAGCTGCGGCATGATGGTTTTTGCCGCCGAAAGCCGCTCGGAATCGGGCAAGATGGAAGTCGTTCATATCGAGGGCGATTCTGACAACCCCGTGAATCGCGGAACGCTGTGCCCCAAGGGCGCGGCTGCCATCGACTTCATCCGCTCCGAGACTCGCGTCAAGCACCCCATGTACCGCCGGCCCGGCTCCGACCGGTTCGAGCAGGTCACCTGGGACTTCGCGATGGAGCGCATCGCGCAGCTGATGAAGGAAGACCGCGACGCCAATTTCGTCGAGCGCAACAATGACGGCGTCCCCGTCAACCGTTGGCCGACCGTCGGGTTCCTGTCGGGCTGCGCCACCGGCAACGAGGTCGGGTGGCTCACCTACAAGCTGACACGCGGCCTGGGCATGGTCCAGGTCGAGAACCAGGCGAGGATTTGACACGCTCCGACGGTGGCCAGTCTGGCTCCAACATTCGGACGTGGTGCAATGACCAACTCCTGGACCGACATCAAGAACGCTGATGTCGTCTGGATCATGGGCGGCAATGCCGCCGAAGCCCATCCCTGCGGCTTCAAATGGGTGACCGAGGCGAAGGCGACGCGCGGCGCGCAGCTGATGGTCGTTGATCCGCGATTCACGCGATCGGCGGCGGTCTCCGACCACTATGCGCCTCTGCGCCCGGGCACCGACATCGCCTTCCTGTCGGGGGTGATCAACTACCTACTCGAGAACGACGCCATCCACCGCGACTATGTGAGGCACTACACCAACGCCTCCTACATCGTGAAGGAGGAGTACGGCTTCGAGGACGGCCTGTTCACCGGCTACAACGAGGAGCGGAGGAGCTACGACCGCTCGAGCTGGGAATATGAGATGAACGACGACGGCACGCCCCGCCGCGACTTGTCGCTGCGGAATCCGCGTTGCGTCTTCCAGCTCATGAGGCAGCACTTCGCGCCATACACTCCGGAGATGGTCGAGCGCGTCAGCGGCACGCCGCAGGACAGGTTCCTGAAGGTCTGCGAGATGGCGGCCTCGACCGGCAACGGCGAGCGCGCGATGACCATCATGTATGCGCTCGGCTGGACCCAGCACAGCCACGGCTCGCAGAACATCCGTTCGGCAGCCATGATCCAGCTGCTGCTCGGCAATATCGGCGTGCCCGGTGGCGGCATCAACGCGCTGCGCGGCCATTCCAACGTGCAGGGCCTGACCGACATGGGCACGCTGTCCGGGTCGATTCCCGGCTATCTGGCCATGCCGACCGATGCCGAGTCCTCGCTCGAGGCGCACCTCTCGCGGCGTGCCGCGAGCTTCCGCCCCTTGCGCGAGAACCAGCTCAGCTTCTGGCAGAACTATCCGAAGTTCTATGTCAGCTTCCTGAAGACCTTCTACGGGGACAGGGCGACGCCGGAGAACGACTTCGGCTACGATATGTTCCCGAAGATGGACGCATCCTACGACACGCTCAACCAGTTCGAGCGGATGCATCAGGGGCTGACCAACATCTTCGTCTGCCAGGGCTTCAATCCGCTGATGTCGGTGTCCCACAAGGACAAGCTGACGCGGGCGCTGTCCAACCTGAAGCTCCTCGTCTCGATCGATCCGCTCGAGACCGAGACCGTCCGCTTCTGGGAGAATCACGGCGACGCCAACGACGTCGATCCGGCCCAGATCCAGACCGAGGTCTTCATGCTGCCGGCGGCGACCTTCGCCGAGGACGACGGCACCTTTACCAATTCCAGCCGCAACATCATCTGGAAGTGGAAGGCCGCCGACCTGCCGGGCGAGGCGCGCAGGGACGGCGACATCGTCGCCGAGCTCTTCCTGCGGCTGCGCAAGCTCTACGAGGAAGAAGGCGGAACGGGCGCCGAGCAGTTCCTGTCGGTCGATTGGAGCTATTCGGACCCGGCGCATCCGGACAATGACGAGATCCTGCGGGAGATCAACGGGCGCGCGCTCGTCGATCTGACCAATGCCGAAGGCGTCGTGACCCGCGCCGCCGGTGAGCAACTCGCCGCCTTCGGCGAGATGCGGGCCGACGGTTCGACCGACGGCGCCTGCTGGATCTATACCGGCTGCTACGGGCCGAACGGCAACAATACGGCCCGCCGCAACAATGAGGACCCGAGCGGCCTCGGCGTTTACGGCCAGTGGGGCTTCGCCTGGCCAGCCAATCGGCGGGTGCTCTACAATCGCGCTTCGGCGGACCCGCAGGGGAGGCCGTGGAGCGAGGCGAAGGCCTATATGCAGTGGGATGGCGAGAGGTGGTCGGGGCCGGATATCCCGGACTTCCCGCCGACCTCGAACCCGTCGGCCGGCATGAGCCCGTTCATCATGAACCCCGAGGGCGTCTCGCGCCTGTGGGTCCGACAGGGCATGACGGACGGGCCGTTCCCGGTCCACTACGAGCCCTTCGAGTCCCCGGTCGCCAACCCGCTCTTCCCGCAGGTCAAGGGCAATCCGGCGGCGCGCGTCTTCGCGGGCGACATGGAGGTGTTCGGCGACGCGTCGGAGTTCCCGATCGTGGCAACCACCTACCGCCTTGTCGAGCATTTCCACTTCTGGACCAAGAACGTCCATATGAACGCGGTCGTCCAGCCCGAGTTCTTCGTGGAGATGTCCGAGCAGCTTGCCGCGGAGAAGGGTATCTCGACGGGCAACTGGGTGAGGGTGACGTCGAACCGGGCGTCGGTCGTCGGCAAAGCCGTCGTGACGAAGCGGCTCAAGCCGCTGCAGATCGACGGGAGGACCGTGCACACGGTGGGAATGCCGATCCACTACGGCTTCGTCGGCGCCGCCAGGAAGTCGGTGCCCGTCAACAGCCTGACCCCGTTCGTCGGCGACGCAAACTCGCAGACGCCGGAGTTCAAGGCGTTCCTTGTCGATGTCGAGCCCGCCGCCGGGCCGGCGACAGCCTGAGGGAGGACGAACCATGTTTCCAGTGATTCCGAATCCCACCACCGAGCCGGTCGAGCCGCGTTTCGGCGCGGGCGACCTGATGCGCAGGTCGGCGACGAACATGTCGCCGCCGGCCGAGAGGCAGGAGCAGGTCGCAAAGCTCATCGACGTGTCGAAATGCATCGGCTGCAAGGCCTGCCAGACGGCATGTCTCGAGTGGAACGATCTTGTGGAGGACGTGGGCGTCAATACCGGCGTGTACGAGAACCCGCACGACCTGACGCCGGCGTCCTGGACGCTGATGCGCTACACAGAATGGGAGAACCCGGACACGGGCAATCTCGAGTGGCTCATCCGCAAGGACGGCTGCATGCACTGCGAGGATCCGGGCTGCCTCAAGGCCTGTCCCTCGCCGGGCGCGATCGTGCAGTACACAAACGGCATCGTCGACTTCGTCAAGGAGAACTGCATCGGCTGCGGCTACTGCGTGAAGGGCTGCCCCTTCAACATCCCCCGCATCTCGCGTGTCGACAACAAGGCCTACAAGTGCACGCTGTGCGTGGACCGCGTGGCCGTCGGCCAGGGGCCGGCATGCGCCAAGGCATGTCCGACCCAGGCCATCGTCTTCGGCACCAAGACGGAGATGACGGAGTACGCCCAGACCCGCATCGAGGACCTCAAGTCGCGCGGCTACGACAATGCCGGACTATACGATCCTCCGGGGGTGCAGGGCACTCATGTGATGTACGTTCTGCATCACAACGACCGGCCGTCGCTCTACAGCAACCTCGCCGACAATCCGCGTATCAGCCCGCTGGTCGAGACCTGGAAAGGCCTCACCAAATATGCCGGCCTGACGGCGATCGGTGCCTTCGCGGCCATCGGCTTCCTCCACCATCTGGTCTCCGGACCGAACAGGGTGTCGGCGGAAGACGAGGAGGCGGCGAAGAAACTCGCAGGGGAGCGTGAGACATGAGCACCGTCAGCAACGACCGCGACATCCCTCGCCGCACGGGTGAAGCGATCCACCCGGGCGAACCGGTCACCGTCGACCGCTACACGACGGCGGCCCGCATCAACCACTGGATCACGGCGCTGACGTTGATCCTGCTGGCGATCTCGGGTCTGGCGCTGTTCCATCCGAGCCTCTTCTTCCTGACCGCGCTCTTTGGCGGCGGGGAGATGACGCGGATCATCCATCCGTGGCTCGGCGTGGTGCTGCTGATCAGCTTCGCAGGGCTCTTCATCCGCTTCTTCAGGCTCAATCTGTGGGAGCGGACGGACAATGTCTGGCTGAGCAGGCTGCGCGACGTCCTCGCCGCCCGTGACGAGAACCTGCCGGAGGTGGGCAAATACAATGCCGGCCAGAAGTTGGTCTTCTGGCTGATGTCGATCCTCATTCTCACGCTGTTCACCAGCGGGCTCGTCATCTGGCACGAGTATTTCTCGCCCTACTTCACGATCGAGCAGATGCGGCTCGGCATGCTCGTCCACGCCATCGCAGCGGTGACGATCATCTGCGTGTGGATCGTCCACGTCTATGCGGCGATCTGGGTCCGCGGCACGATCAGTGCGATGACCCGCGGCCGGGTGACCGGCGGCTGGGCCTGGCGGCACCACCGCCGCTGGCTCCGCGAACTGGCCACTGGCAAGCGCGAAGAGAAGTAAGAGAACGCAGCCGGCGCCGGCCGTATCCCGGCCGGCGCCGGCCAACCACAAGAACAACGTCACACGTGGCCCGTGTGGTTCGTGAGGATGATGGGATGAAGCAGCGCGGGGCGCTCAAGCCCGACCCGACGGCAATCGGCAATATCGCCAAGCCGCCATTCGCCCGGCTTCCCGAGCCGGAAAGCCTCTTCGCCGCCCGCGCCGCGCGGTTCCGCCGCCTCGCACCCGGCAATCCGCTCGAGCCCTATCTGCGATTTCTCGCCGATCTGAGCGAGCTCCAGTCGCAGGTTCAGGAAGGACTCCCGGAGCCCGACATGCCGTCCGCCGAGGCGCTCGCCCGGGCAAGCGCCAACGCGATGCCGCCGCTCGACCGCGGCGCCTTCCGGCCCGACCGCGCCTTCGACACGCTCTTCTCGCGCCTCGTCGGCGCCGCTCAGGCGATCGACATGCCGGGCGAGGCGAGGCATGCGCTGGAGCGCGTGCGCGACGCCACGCCACTTCTGCGCGAGGCGATGATCGCCAATGTGCTGGCGGATGCCATACCCGTCGACAGCATCGCCGAGCATGTCTTCGTGGCGGCCGCGGTCCAGGTCCACTTCGCCCGCCTCGCTGCCCGCCTCGACGTCGAGGCGCTGAAGACGGTCGGCGACGGCGTCTGCCCTTGCTGCGGAGGCGCGCCGGTGACGTCGTCGGTCGTCGACTGGCCGGGCGCCCACGGCACCCGCTTCTGCAACTGCTCGACCTGCGCGACCATGTGGCACTACGTGCGTGCCAAGTGCACCCTGTGCGGCTCGACCAAGGAAATCTCCTTCCGCGAGGTCGAAGGTGCGGGCGGCACGATCAAGGCCGAGATCTGCGAGAACTGCCGCGGCTATGTGAAGGTCCTCTATCAGGACAAGGATCCGACGCTCGATCCGGTCGCCGACGATGTAGCCACGCTCGGCCTCGATCTTCTCGTCAAGGAACTCGGTTACCGGCGCGGCGGCGTCGATCCATTCCTGGTAGGCTATTGACCATGAACGGGACGGCGGCCTCGCCGCTCGCGCGGCTTCCCTCCGTCGATCAGGTGCTGCAGTCGCAGACCGGGCGGCTCGCCGTCGCCGAGTACGGGCACCGCCAGGCCGTAGCCGCCATTCGCCATGAGCTCGACGGACTGCGAGCCGCGATCCGCACCGGAACGTCGGGAGAGGCCGGAGCCGAGGCAGTGGCGCATTCGGCCTATCAGGGACTCGTCGGCGCGGCCCTGCCGCGCGCGCGCCGCGTGTTCAACCTGACCGGGACCGTGCTGCATACCAATCTTGGCCGGGCACTGCTGCCCGAGGAGGCCGTCGAGGCGGCCGCCGCCGCGATGCGTTCGCCAGTCGCGCTCGAATACGATCTGTCGACTGGCAGCCGCGGCGAGCGCGATACGATCGTCCGCGACCTCCTGGTCCAGCTGACGGGCGCGGAAGACGCGACCATCGTCAACAACAACGCCGCGGCCGTGCTGATCGTCCTCAACACGCTGGCCTTCGGCAAGGAGAGCATCGTCTCGCGCGGGGAGCTGATCGAGATCGGCGGCGCGTTCCGCATGCCCGACATCATGGCGCGCGCCGGCACCCGCCTCGTCGAGATCGGCACGACGAACCGCACCCACCTGAAGGACTATGAAGCCGCCATCGGTGCCGATACCGGCCTGCTGATGAAGGTGCACACCTCGAACTACCGGATCGAGGGCTTCACCACTGCCGTTCCGGCCGCCGACCTTGCGGCGCTCGCGCGCCGGCATGGCGTCCCGCTCGTCGATGATCTCGGCTCGGGCACCCTCGTCGATCTCTCGCAGTACGGGATCGGCCGGGAGCCGACGGTGGCGGACGCAGTCCGCGCCGGCGCGGACCTCGTGACCTTCTCCGGCGACAAGCTGCTTGGCGGCCCCCAGGCCGGCTTCATCGTGGGCCGCCGCGACCTCGTCGCCCGGGTCAACAAGAACCCGATGAAGCGCGCGATGCGGCTCGACAAGATCCGGCTGGCGGCGCTCGAGGCGACGCTGAAGCTCTATCTCGACCCCGAGCGTCTGGCCGAGCGCCTGCCCACTCTGCGCCTCCTGCGCCGTCCTGTGGGCGAGATCGAGGCCTTGGCGGCGCGGCTTCTGCCCGCGCTCGCCCAGGCGGTCGGGCCGGAATTCGACGTCTCGACCATCGCCTGCATGAGCCAGGTCGGATCGGGCTCACTGCCGCAGGAGACGCTGCGGAGCGCCGCGCTCGCCGTCTCGCCGCTCGACCCCCGCGCGAGCGGCCAGGTGCTGTCGGACATCGCTGCACGCTTCCGTTCGCTGCCGGTTCCCGTGATTGGGCGGATTGCCGACGGCGCCTTCATGCTCGACCTGCGCTGCCTCGAGGACGAGGAGCGGTTCCGCGCTGGTCTTGCGCGGCTGGAGGGCGCGGCGTGAGGGGCTGGCTGGATCGCCTGAAGCCGCGCGCCCGTTCCGCGGAACCGAATGTCGAGGAGCAGCTCGAGCTGGCGCTGGCCGCTGCGCGCGCCGGCGAATACGAGGCCGCGCTTTCCATCTGGGGGCCGCTGGCTCATCGCGGCGTCACCCGCGCACAGAACAATATCGGCGCCTGCTTCGCCGGGGGGCTGGGCGTCGAGCGTGATCCCGCCCTGGCCGCGAAGTGGCTGACGCTCGCCGCCGAGGCGGGCGATCCCGCCGCCTGCCGCAACCTTGCGACGGCGTATTTCAAGGGCGAGGGCGTGGCGGAAGACCCGGCGCGGGCGGCCGAGCTCTACCGGCAGGCTGCCGAGGCCGGCGACGCGCAGGCCCAGGACATGCTGAGCTGGATGCTGGTCGAGGGCGATCTGATCGCGCCGGACCTGGTCGAGGCGCGCCGCTGGGCTGAGGCAGCGGCCGAACAGGGCGTCGCCGCCTCGATGACCCGGCTCGGCATGATCCACCACGAAGCCTTGGGGACCGAACGTGACCCCGAGGAAGCCGTCCGCTGGTGGAGAATGGCGGCCGAGCGCGGCCAGGAAGATGCACAGGCGATGCTCGGCGCGGCCTACGCGCTCGGCGCCGGCGTTGCGCGTGACCCGGCCGAGGCGCTTGCATGGCTCTATAGGGCGCGGCTCGGCGGCAGTGCGCTGGCGCAATCCTACATCCCCGCTGTCGAGCGCGTCCTGAGCGACGAGGCGCGTGCCGAGGCGCGGCGGCGCGCAGGCGAGCCGTTGCCGGAGCCGGTTTCATGATCATCGGCACCGCCGGCCATATCGATCACGGCAAGACGTCGCTGGTGCGCGCGCTGACCGGCGTCGACGCCGACCGCCTGAAGGAGGAGAAGGCGCGGGGCATCACCATCGATCTCGGCTTCGCCTACATGGAGGCGGGCGAGGGTGAAGTGATCGGTTTCGTCGACGTGCCGGGCCACGAGAAGCTGGTCCACAACATGCTGGCCGGCGCTACCGGCATCGACTTCGCCATGCTGGTCGTCGCCGCCGATGACGGCGTCATGCCGCAGACGCGCGAGCATCTCGCGATCATCGACCTGCTCGGCATCGATCGCGGGCTGGTGGCACTCACCAAGTCGGACGTCGTCGACGGGGACCGCCTCGCCGCCGCCCGAGCCGAAATCGCCAATGCGCTGATCGGGACGTCGCTCGAAAGCGCCGAAATCCTGGCCGTGTCGTCCACGACCGGCGAGGGCGTCGAAGCGCTCCGCATGCGGCTCGAGGCCGAAGCGCGCGGTACAGAACGCAAGTCGGCCGACGCGCCGTTCCGGCTCGCGGTGGACCGGTCCTTCACCCTCCAGGGCGCGGGCACCGTGGTCACGGGCACGGTGCTGTCGGGCGAGGTCGCGGTCGGCGACCAGCTTGTCGTCAGCCCGTCCGGCCTCAGGGTCCGCATCCGGGGCCTCCACGCACAGAACCGCAAGGCCGAGCACGGCCGGCCGGGCGACCGCTGCGCCCTCAACCTCGCGGGCGACGGCGTAAGCAAGGACGCGATCTCGCGCGGCGACATGGTCGTCTCGCCCTTCCTGCACGCCCCGACCGGCCGGATCGACGCGCGCCTGCGCGTGCTTGGCTCGGAGACGCGGCCCGTGACGCAGTGGATGCCCGTGCGGCTCCATCATGCCGCGGCGGAAGTCGCCGCCCGCGTCGTGCTGCTCGGAGACGATCCCGTGCCGCCCGGCGGCGAGGCCTTCGTGCAGATCGTGCTCGACCGGCCGGTTGCGGCTGCCGCCGGCGACCGCTTCATCATCCGCGACACCAGCGCCCAGCGCACCATCGGGGGCGGGACGCTTGTCGACCTGCGCGCCCCGGCGCGGCGGAGGCGGACGCCCGAGCGGCTGGCGCAGCTGGAGGCGCACGCTCAGCTCGATGACAGGGCGGCCCTGGCAGCGCTGCTCGACCGCCCGCCCTTCCACGTCGATCCGATCGCCTTCGCGCGCGACCGCGCTCTCTCGCAGGCCCGGTTCGACGGGATGGCGGCCGATCTCGGGGTGACGCGCATCGAGACCGGCAAGGGAGCGATCGCACTGTCGCCCGCGGTCTGGCTGCGGCTGAAGCGCTCGATCGTCGGTGTGCTGGAAGCCTTTCACGAGGCCAATCCCGACCTTTCCGGCATCGGCCTCGAGCGGCTGAGGACGCAGGTCCAGCCGCTGCTGCCGGCGCCGGCCTTCGCTGCACTCCTGCAAGCGCTGGCAAGGTCGGGCGTGACGGCGCTTGACGGCGCCTGGGTCAAGCTGCCGAGCCATGTCGTGCGCTTGACCCCGCAGGACGAGCAGCTGTGGGGCCGGATCGAGCCGATGATCGGCGGCGAGGCCCGCTTCCGCCCGCCGAGGGTCCGCGACATCGCCGAGGCGCTCGACGAGAACGAGGTCGACATCCGCCGGCTGTTCAAGATGCTGAGCCGCATGGGCCGGGTCGACGAGATCGCCCAGGACCACTTCTTCCTGCGCGAGACGGTCGCCGAGATGGTCGAGATCGCCGCCGACATCGCCGAGACGGCAGAACGCGGCGAGTTCACTGCAGCGCAGTTGCGCGATCGCCTCGACTGCGGCCGCAAGGTGGCGATCTTCATCCTCGAGTTTCTCGACCGCCACGGCGTCACCATCCGGCGCGGTGATCTGAGACGGATCAACAAACATCGGCTCGACCTGTTTTGCGCACCGGCCAAGGCGGCTAGGGTAGGGTCGATCGCAGGTTCTGGAGGAGATGCGTCCCCGGTGGGGCGTCCGGACTTCAAATCCGGGAGGGGCCGTGAGCCGGTCCTTGGTGGGTTCGACTCCCACTCTCTTCCGCCACATCATTGAGAGGCGCGATGTCCGGACAGGATTTTTCTGGTCTGCTGGAAGAGCTGGAGGCGGTCGCGCGCGCGGCCGGCGCGGCGGAGATCGAGTTCCAGAAGGAAGTGGCGAAGCATGCCGCCGAGCTGCGCGAGGAGCGCGCCTTCGCCTGGCGGCGGCTGAACCTCTTGCGGGCTGTCGCCGCGGCCGTGGCTGCGGCAAAGGACGAGGACGAGGCGGGCGCAGCCGGCCGCAAGGCATTCTATGGCCAGGTCGGCTGGAACGGCGCCACCCAGAACCAGCGCGACGTGGCGGAGCGCTTCGCGCCTGTCGTCGCCGCCGTCTGGACGGCGACCCGTCCCGAAGGCCCGAAGGATGCCGCGGAGGTGAAGGATGCGCTCGCGACGTTCGAGGCCTGGTACGCGGAGACGAGGAGTGCGCCTTTCCTTTCGCTGATGGAGAGAGACATCGTGGAGCTGCCGCTTGTCGAGGTCTGAGACCACAGGTCACGAGCACCTGACCTTCGACGGTTGGATCCGCCACGAGTTCAGGCGTACGGGCGGCTTCACCGCCTTGGTGATCCTCGTGCAGATCGGCGATCTGAGCGTGCTGCCCGTCCGCTCGACATGGTTCCACGTGATCGGCGACGAGATCGGCTGGCTGGAGACGGCGGAACTGCTGGCCGGTTCCGGCGTCGCCTGGGACGGCGTGGTCTTCGCCTCCGTTCACGACGAGAAGGAGGGCGGCCCGGTCGCCGACATCCTGGCGAAGAGCGTCCTCGCAGATCTCGCCCAGCGCGTGGCGGAGGACCGGCTGGAGCTCAACCGCAACCATTTCTTCGACCGCTGGGGACGGCGCATGCAGGTCGAGGAAGTGATCCCCCGGTGAGCGCGCCCGTCCGCCTCCTGAAGACCGGTCTCGGCCATGCGGCAGCGAACGTGGCGTTCACGGCGGCACTTGCCGAACTGCATTTACGGGGCAAGGTGGCAGACACGTTGCGGCTCTATCGCTACCGCCGCTGCGTCCTGCTCGGCCGGAGCCAGGAGATCGGTGCCGTGGATGCGGGCGTGTGCCGCCGGCGCTCCGTGGAGATCGCGCGGCGCGCGACCGGCGGCGGCGCCGTCTACATGGCGCCCGGCATCCTCGCGTGGGACCTCGTGGTTGCGCGTGCCCGCTTTCCATCGCCGGATGCGGCCGCTGCGGCGGTCGGCGCGGCAGTCGTCTCTGCGCTTGGCAAGCTCGGCCTTGCCGCTCGCTTCCGTCTGCCGGGCGACGTTTTGCTCGGCGAACTGAAGGTCTCCGGCTCGGCGGGGTGGTTCGAAGGCGGCTCGCTGCTTCACCAGGGCACGCTGGCGGTCGACTGCGACCTCGACGAGATGGCGGAGATGCTGGGCGTTCCCCGCCACGGCCTGCCGGTGACGACGCTCGCGGCGGAGCGCGGCGATGCTCCTTCAATTGGTGCCGTTGAGGCTGCCCTGGAGGCGACCTTCGGCGAATTGCTGGGAGGCCTCTTGCCGGCGGAGGCGGGTCCGAATGAACGGCACCATGCGGCGAAGCTGCTGGCAGCGGAGGACTGGATCGTGCCGCGGGCGCCCGAGGAGCAGGCGGCATGACCCGGCGCCTGCTGATCGTGATGGTCAACACCGACCCCAGGAATCCCGAGGAACTCGGCGCGCCCTTCTACCACGCGGCGATCGCCGCCGCGATGGAGTACGAGGTCGACGTGATCTGCGCCGCGACTGCCGGCAGGCTGATGATCCGGGGCGTGGCGGATGCGATCCACGTCAAGCCCGGTCATTCAAAGACTGTGCTCGACTGGATCCGGGAGGCTCATGCCGAAGGAGCCCGCTTCTGGGCCTGCCCCGCCAATCTGGATCTCTTCGAGGTGAGGGAGGAGGACCTGATCCCCGAATGCAGCGGCATGATGGGCGCGGCCTCCATGATCGCCGACATCATGGACGGCGACTGCCGCGTGTTGACATACTGAGGCCGGAGGTGGCGATGGCGTCTGCGCGCGGCTGCGAGTTCCCGGACGGCCTGTTCTACGATGTGCCGCATCACGTCTGGTACCTGCCCGAGGAAGCGGGCCTCGTCCGCCTCGGAATGACGCCGGTCGGCGTCACGTTGGCACGGGAAGTGCTGATCTTCAGCCCAAAGCGCGTCGGACGGCCTTTCCAGAAGGGCAAGGCGCTGGCGACGGTCGAGAGCGCCAAATGGGCGGGCTCGGTACGCGCCGGTTTCGATGGCATGGTGGAGGCGGTCAACGAGGCGCTCGTACCCCGAGCCGACGCGGTCAACCGCGACTGCTACGGGGCCGGCTGGCTGATGCTGGTGCGGCCAGCCTTCGAAGGTTGGCGCGAGGGCCTCGTGACCGGAGCCGCCATTGCCGCGGCCTACGAGGCCTGGATGGAGGAGAACGGCTTCGCCGGCTGCGGCGCGCCATGAGGAGAGGCGGGCCGGTCACGACCGACATCGTGCTGGTCGGCGGCGGCCATGCGCATGTCCACGTCCTCACCGCCTTCGCGAAGCGGCGAGTGCCCGGCGTGCGGCTGACGCTCGTCAGCCGTGATCTGGAAACGCCCTATTCGGGCATGCTGCCGGGGCTTGTGGCGGGCATCTATTCGCACGACGAGGCCCATATCGACCTCGCACGTCTCGCCGCGGCGACCGGAACGCGACTGATCCATGCCGCGGCCTGTGGGCTCGACCGCTTCGCGCGCCGCGTCCTGCTTCAGGACCGGCCGCCGCTCGGATACGACATCCTCTCGATCGACGTCGGCATCACGCCGGCGCTGGACGCGATAGACGGCGCGGTCGAGCACGGCATCGCGGTCAAGCCGATCGGCCGCTTCGTCGACAAGCTGGACGCGCTGCTCGTGCGCTGTCGGGAGGCCGACGGGCCGCGCCGCATCGCCGTGGTCGGCGGCGGGGCAGGGGGCGTCGAGCTGCTCCTGTCGCTGCTCACCCGTATCCGCGCGGAGGCGACCGCCGCCGGGCTCGATACCGAGCGCTTCAGCTTCCTGCTCGTCACCGCCGAGACCCTGCTCGCGACGCATGACCGCCGCGTGCAGGACGCATTCCGCCGCGTCCTGCGCGAGCGGTCGGTCGAACTCCGCGAGCGGAGCCCGGTCGCGGCGCTCGGGGAGGGCTCGATCATCCTCGAAGGCGGTGCGATCATCGCGGCGGACGCCGTGCTGGTGACGACCAACGCGGCGCCGCCGGCCTGGTTCGCTGGGACCGGGCTCGCCCTGGATACTGGCGGCTTCATCGCCGTCCGACCGACGCTGCAGGCGCTGAACGACCCCAACGTCTTTGCCGCCGGGGACTGCGCCGGCCTGGTCGAGACGCCGCGCGAGAAGGCGGGGGTCTACGCCGTGCGCGCCGGGCCGCCGCTCGCCCGCAACCTCGCCGCGCTGGCGACCGGCGCCGAGCCGCGTCCCTGGCGGCCGCAGCGCCGGCACCTGGCGCTGATCTCGACCGGCGAGCGCTACGCCGTCGCCTCGCGCGGCGGCATCAAGGCCGAGGGCGCGTGGCTCTGGCGGCTCAAGGACCTGATCGACCGCCGCTGGATGCGCATGTACCAGGACGCGGAGGGCATGGTCGCGAGGATGGCGCGCGCGGCGCCGCCCGTCGTGCCGCCCGCGCCCGACGAGATGCGCTGCGGCGGCTGCGCGGCCAAGGTCGGGCCGGGACCGCTCTCGGCCGCGCTCTCCCGGCTCAGCCCCGCGCCCCCGGATGCGAGCGTGCTCGTCGGCCTCGGCGCGCCTGACGACGCCGCCGTCATCGCGCCGCCGGTCGGCGCGAACCTCGTCCAGACGGTCGATTTCTTCCGCGCCTTCATCGACGACCCGTTCACGCTGGGCGAGATCGCCGCCGGCCACGCGCTCAACGACATCTTCGCCATGGGCGGCAGGCCGCGCCACGCGCTCGCCACGGCCGTCGTCCCGCCCGGCGCGGCGCGGGTCGTGGAGGAGGACCTCTACCAGCTTCTCGCCGGAGCCCGGCGCTGCCTCGACCGCGAGGGCGTCACCCTCGTCGGCGGCCACTCGAGCGAGGGCGAGGAACTGGCGATCGGCTTCGCCGTCACCGGCGAGGTGGCGCCGGAGCGCATGGTGCGCAAGGCGGGGCTGAAGGAGGGCGACGCGCTGGTGCTGACCCGCCCGCTCGGCACGGCGATCGTCTTCGCCGGGCTGATGCGGGGGAAGGCACGGGCCGCTTCCGTCGCGGCGGCGCTGTCGAGCATGCGGCGCTCCAACAGGTCGGCGGCGGAAATCCTGATCGACCATGGCGCCAGCGCGATGACCGACGTCACCGGCTTCGGCCTTGCCGGGCATCTGGGCGAGATGCTGGCCGCGAGCGGGGCTTCCGCCTCGATCGATCCGGGCACGCTGCCGCTCTATCCCGGCGTACGCCAATTGGCCGAGGCCGGCGTCGTCTCCTCGCTGCTGGCCGACAATTTGGCGCTCCGCCGGCTCGTCGAGGGCGAGGCCGATGCCGCGACCCTCGCCATCCTGTTCGACCCGCAGACGGCGGGCGGGCTGCTTGCCGGGGTTCCCGCCGCGCGGGCGGAGGCCTGCGTGGATGAACTTCGCCAGGCCGGGCATGCCGAGGCGGCGGTCGTCGGCCGGATCATCGGCGGTGGCCTCGCCGCAAATGAGGTCCGCATCCGGCTCGTGCCTTGAGCGCGCGGGCAGAGGCGCTCGGCAATCGGCGCGCAGGCGGCATATCTCCTACACCTTGCCCGCGAGGCCCCGGAGCGGCATAGCTCGGCCGCGCCCTCCACCCGCCTGCTTCGGGAAGCCCGATGGAACTCTGGATCCCGATCACGATCGCCGCGGCCTTCCTGCAGAACCTGCGCTCCGTGGCGCAGAAGCACCTGACGCGGGTGATCTCGACCACGGGCGCCACCTTCGTGCGGTTCGGATTCGGCCTGCCCTTCGCCTTCCTCTTCGTGGCGGTGCTCGCCTTCGGCGCCGGCCATCCCCTGCCGGCGGTCAACGGCGTGTTTCTTTTCTGGGTGATCGTCGGCGGCCTCAGCCAGATCGGCGCCCAGTTCCTGCTCATCCACCTCTTCTCGCACCGCAACTTTGCCGTCGGCACCGCCTATTCGCGGACCGAGCCGGCGCAGGCGGCGGTGTTTGGCCTCGTCTTCCTCGGCGAGCTTGCCTCGCCCGGGACGCTCTTCGCCATCGCCGTCAGCGTCTTCGGCGTCATGCTGATCTCGGTCGCGCGGGTGACGATGAGCTGGGGGGCGCTCTTCTCCTCGCTCGGCTCGCGCAACGCGCTGGTCGGGCTTGCCTCCGGCACGCTGTTCGGCGTCGCGGCCGTCGCCTTCCGCGCCGCGTCGCTGTCGCTCGGCGGGCCGAACTTCCTGATGCAGGCGGCGGTGACGCTGGCGGCGACGATCTTGCTGCAGACGGTCGTCATGCTCGCATGGTTCGCATGGCGCGACCCGGCCGAGATCGGCCGCATCCTGCGCGCGTGGAAGCCGGCGCTCTTCACCGGCTTCGTCGGGGCGACGGCCTCCTTCGGCTGGTTCAGCGCGATGACGCTCCAGCAGGCAGCAATGGTGAAGGCGCTGGCGCAGATCGAGATGATCTTCACCTTCGCGGCATCGGTCTTCTTCTTCCGCGAGCGCATCACGGCCGTCGAGGTCGCCGGCTGTCTGATGATCGCCGGCGGCATCGTGCTGCTGGTGCTGATCGGGTAGGGCGCTCGCGGCTTGATCGGCGGTGCCACGGGCACAACGCGCCTTACGACGTGTCGATCGGCTCAGGACGCCAGCCAACCGGGGAGCGGCCGGCGCCTGGTGCCGCGCCGCGGCCGGATGCGAGGCCGCGCCGCCCAGACCGGCCATCGGCCCCGCAGCCGAGCAGGTACGCGTCGGCGAGCAGGGCGCAGAGCACGGCGGCGAGCGCATGGAGGCGCCGGGCGAGATGAAGCGCGTCGGCGGGGTCGAACCCCTCCGTCGCGACGCCCGCGATCGCCGATGGCGGGGTGCCGGTTTCGTCGAAGACATAGTCCTCCGCCACGGCCTCGGCCTGCCGCAATATCCAGAGCACGAGACAGCGGACGGGCAAGGAGCGGCTTGCGGCGCGCTCGGCCATGGCGGCGAAGGAGACGAGCAGCGCGATGATGCGCCGCAGCGTCCTGCCGTCCCCGATTGCCGCCCGCACGTCCATGTCGCTCCTTTCGCTTGACCGGCTTGCATTGTCGCGCCGGTCAGCGAAACGTGGACAGGACCGGCCCAAAATTCGTGGAAGTCGTTGATTTGGCCGGATGTGGTGTCAGAAAATTTCCCCATCCGCGCGAATCCGCTCGCGCTTAGGCGAGAATGTTCCGTCGAACCCCTTACCGTCTCGCTTCGCGAGCCACCTCCCCCACTCGACGGGCAGGACTATCGCAGATGAGCTACATCGGAGCGGCGGACAGCCCTGCGCCATCATTCCGGGGCCGCGCAGCGGAACCCGGAATCCAGCATACCGACGCTGCTCGAATTTCCTGGATGTTTGCGACGTTTCGCCTTTCCTTCGACACCGACGCTCTGGATTCCGGGTTCCGCTGCGCGGCCCCGGAATGACGATCGTCACCGGCACATGCGATTGTCCTGGCTCGACGGGGGAGAGGTGCCGAGCCCCCGGTCTGGCCTTCGGCCAGCCCGAGGACAGGCTCCGCGAGACGGTGAGGGGGTGATCTTATGTCAGCCCGCAGCGACGGCCACCTGCGGCTCCTGTGCCGCTTGCCGCGGGCGCGGGGTGGCGAGGGGGCCGGGGCCGTCCATGAAGGCTTTCTTCCTTGCGATGATCTGCGGCGAGGAGCGCTCGAGATAGTAGGAGATCGTCTCGACGCGGATCTTCACCGAGCCGGCCGGCTTGGTCGAATCGAGCTCCTGGAAGGAGAAGAACAGCGTGCCCGAGCGCTCGACGATCTGCTGCACGGGCGTGAAGGTCGGCTGGTCCATGCCGCATTCGTAGGAGGTCAGCCGGATCGCGCAGCTGATCCAGGGGATGCGGGCCGCGACCTTCGCGCCCCACAATATCTCGTTGGTGTTGGCGCTGTAGGAGGAGGGCCACACGTCGTCGATGTCGAACGGGTGCCTGATGTGGCCCTCGGCGAGGTCGGCGCGGAATATCCAGTCGAGCAGGTCCGGATCGGTCGGGAAATACTGCACCCACAGGATCGGGTATCCGTAGGCCTGGAGGTCGGCCTCGATCTCGTGGCCGATGCCGGCGTCCATGTGATAGGGCCGCGCGAGCACCATCACGCAGGGCCGGTCCTCGCGCACGCACCATTCGAGGATGTCGCGGCTTCTCGCCCGCAGGTCGTCGTTGAAGGCGGCGAGCGTGGCGTAGCCGTCGTCCACGGCGCGCGCCGTCTCATCGAAAGTCAGCCCCGGCAGGTGGTCCTTCAGCGCGTCGAAGAGCTGGCGCGGGACGAGCTTGGGCTCGGCCATCGTGACCAGCGGCGAGACATAGGCGATGCCCGCCTCGGCGAACACGTCGCGCTCCTTGATGAAGCCCGCCTTGATGTTCTCGGGCCCCGCCATGACGCGCGGGCAGGCGAGCGAATCCATCACGTGCCCGTGCATGAAGGAGGCGAGCGAGTAGATCATCGGCGAGAACAGGATGTCGATCTTGCGCTTCATGCCGAAGGCGAGCTCGCCATAGTGGCCGGAGATGCATTTGACCGGGTAGCAGCAGTCGACCGTGCCGCGCCCGCGTCCATGCTCGCGCATCTGCTCCTCGGACGTGTCGGAGGAGAAGACGACGCGGTTGCCCGGCACGCCGAGCGACTGGAAGAAGCCCAGCCAGAACTGGTGTGTCGTCCAGATATTCAGGACCTTGGGGATACCGATCCTGAGCTTCTTGCGGGCCGCGAGGTCAGCTTCGCTCGTAGGCGCGGCGGAAGGCGTTTTCGCGAACCATTTCGCCAAGATTGGGAAAGACACGTCGCTGCTCCTCCATCTGCGCCTTCACGGCCCTCATCTCGTTGGCGTCCTCGACCAGCCCCTTCGGGCAGGAATTGCCGGAGATCACGCGCTCCCAGCCTTCCTCGAGCGGCACCTTGCTCCAGGAGCGGCCCTTGGCGCCCTCGACCGCCACGTCGATGAAGGCGCGCTTGCAGTTGACCGGGCACCAGTTGCAGATCGTGTGCTCGCTGGTCGTCGAGCGGTAGTTGAGCGTCTCGATCGTGTCGAAGCCGCGGAAGCGGCTCGGCCGGTCGGGGTCCCATGCCTCGCGGGCGCAGAGCGCGGCTCCGATGGCGCCCGCCTCGCCAGAATAGGGGTGGATGACGATCTCGGCGTCCGGCACCTTGCCCTTGATGAAGTCGACCTGCGCCTTGACCACCGCCATGTTGCGGTGGGTGCCGCCCTGGAGCACGAAGCGCCGGCCGGCCGCGCGCAGGTTCTGCAGCTGCCCGGCATAGATCCAGACATTCATCGGCAGGACGGCGGCGAGGGAAGCCATGATCTCCTCCGCCGACCAGCCCTTGCGCTGCTGGTTGACGATGTCGGACTGCAGGAACACGCCGCAGCCCATGGCGAGCGAGGGCATCGCCTTCGCCTCGAACGCCTTGCCGGCATACTCTTCCAGCGGAATGCCGTAGCGCTCTGCCACGCCCTGCAGGAAGGCGCCGTTGCCCGACGAGCACTGCGAGTTGAGGCGGAAGTCGGCGACCGTGCCCTGGCGCAGGATCATGATCTTTACGTCGGTGCCGCCGACGTCGCAGATCACGTCCGCCTCTGGGAAGACGTCGAGCGCGGACTTGGCGTGCGCCACCGTCTCGACGACGCCGACATCGGCGCCGATGATGTCCTTCAGGAGGTCCTTGCCGTAGCCGGTGAGCGCGAGGCCCGCGATCTCCTCCACGCCGCCGGCGCGGATGTCGCGAAAGAGCGACTTGGCATCCTCGATCGGGTTGCCGCGCGACTGCGTGTAGGCCGTGTAGCGCATCTCGCCGCTCGCCGAGAGCACCACGGCCTTCGCCGTCGTCGAGCCGAAGTCGCAGCCGACGAAGAGCGGCTCGGGCTCGGCCGCGCTGGCGACCGCGGGCTTCGGCGTGGGTGGCGCCTCGGGCTTCCTGCCGAACGCCTGCTCGAACTGCGCGACGTCGCCGGCGCCTGCCGCGAGGCCTTTCGCGCCGTCCCTGGCCTTGGCCTCGTGCTGGCCCTCCTCGATCCACCAGTGCAGCCTGTTGGTGCCGGTGTAGAGGCCGATGCCCTCGGCCTCGCCCGCGCCGATCTCCACGCAGCCGAGGGCGGCATAATAGAGCGCCTCTTCCGGCACGGAGATGTAGTCGGCGACGGTCCTGCCTTCCGGCAATTCGACCTTCCGCTCGGCCCACAGATTGCCGAGATGATGCCGCCACGCCTCCTGCAGCCCGCGGAAGAAGAGGTTCGGTCCGCCGAGCAGCAGCACCTCGGGCATCGGCGTGTTGCCCTTGGTGAGCGTCGCGAGGTTCTGGTAGACGACCGCCTCGAAGAGCGAGGCGATGATCTCCTCGACCGGGACGCCGCCCTTCAACAGCGTGTTGGCGTCGGTCTCGGCGAAGATGCCGCATTTCGACGACACCTTGTGCAGGCTCATGCCCTCGTAGGGCATGGCGGCGAGATCCTCGGCCGAGATGCGCAGCTTGCGCGCCGTCTTCTCGATGAAGGTGCCGGTGCCGCCGGAGCAGGCGGACTGCATGTAGACCTGCTTGGTCTTGCCCGCGCCGGAGGGCGTGAAGAAGATCGTCTTCATGTCCTCGCCGCCGATCTCGGAGACGAAATGGACGGACGGGTGGAGCTTCTCGACGGCGGCCGCGACCGCCACGACCTCCTGGATGACCTTGCCGCCGACCATCGGCCCGGTGAGCCCGGCGCCGGAACCGGTGAAGAAGACGAGGTCGCGGCCCGGCTGGAGGCCGCACTCCGCCTCCATGCGCTTCAGGAACTCGCGCACCTTCTCGGCCTGCTTGGTGTTGTGGCGCTGGTAGTCGCGCCAGATCGTCTTCCCGTCCTCGACCGCGACCGCCTTGACGGTGGTCGAGCCGACATCCATGCCGACGATCTTCATGCCGCGAGCCTCCTGCGGCCGCCGACGGCGGCGAGATGGTCGAGCGTGCAGGCCGCCATGCCGGCAGCCTTGCCCGTGTGCGGCATGCGATAGGTGGCGCGCTTCATCTCAGGACGCGCGTCGAGGAGCGGCCGGGCATCCTCGGGCGTCAGCCCGGTGCGCTCCATCGCCTCGACATATTCCTGGACGGCGCGCTTCTTGGCCTCGGTCAGGATCATCTGGCAGCGCGACAGGGCGTGCACCTCGGCGTCGCCCTTCACCTCGATCGGCGCGTAGAGGATGTCGGGATGCTTGCCGAGCACCCCGGCCATGGCGCCGATCGACATCGTGTTGGGCATGCAGGCATAAGGCGAGAGCTCGCAGATCATGTGCGCCTTGCGGCGCTGGTGCGTCCACAGCGCCTTGCCGACCAGCATGTCGCCCTCGCCCCCGGAGAGCCGGTGGTGGAAATAGGGCGCCGCCAGCCGGCGGAGCTCGTACTGGTCCGGCATCTCGAACGGGATATCGCCGAGCGCGGCGCGCATCCGGTTGTAGCACCAGCCAAACAGCTTCTGCAGACCGCGCAGCGCGGCGACCTTGGCGCGTGCGCCCTTCTCGACGCCGACATAATCCTCGAGCTGCTGCACCTGGTGGCGGATGAGATAGTCGAGCCAGACGGCGATCGCGGCCGGGTAGACCTCGGCGCCTTCGGATTCCAGCCAGCGGTGGATGTTGTAGTTGGGGTCGCCCTCGACCGTCTGGAGGTAGAACTCGCCGGTGATCTTGACCACCGGCTTGACCTGCAGCCGGTCGACCTCGATCGCATCGAAGCGCCGGAACACCTCGCGCAATGCCTTGACGAAATAGTTGGTGGTGAGGTGCCAGGCGACCGCGCCCCACTTCTCGCCCCGGCGCGGCCGGTTGCGCAGGACCTCGTAGAGGTAATCGACGCATTCGGCGACAACGCGGTCGGTCTCGCCGGCATTCACCTCGTAGGGTCGCGTCCTGTACTCGAGCCCCTGGACGACGTCGGCGACGAGGAGGCCCCATACGGCGCCGAGCGTGAGCGGCGCGTTGATGTTGAGGCCTCCGCCCGCGGCATCGCCCTGGTCGGGGTTGCTCTGGTCGATCAGGAACATCCGGAAGGACTCGAGCCCGACATTGCGCAGCGCCAGCTCGTAGCTCTGGTGGTACTGGCCGAACCGGCAGGCGCCGCACGAGCCGGCTGTCACGTAGACATATTTCTCCGCCACCTTCTCCGCGCCGATGTCGCGGGCTTCCCGACGCAGGAAATTGGCGAGGTTGCCGGTGGTGAAGCTGGTCGGGCAGCACTGGCCGATATCGGCGAGCTCGCGGCCCGTCAGCAGATCGTCCTTGGTCGCCACCGGGAGCGGCCGGGCATTGTAGCCCATGTTCTCGAACACCGCCTGGAGCATCCGCTCGGCGCGCCAGTGGAGGCCGCCGAAGAGGATCTCGACATCGGCCATCTCCTCCTTCGTCACCGGAGCAGGCTTGTAGGTGCGGAAGTGGTGCTGGGCTGTTACGTTCATGCGCTTCCCTCCACGAAGGCGGCGAGGCCTGAATGCGACGCAAGCAAACTCCGCACTTAGGGTGAAGGCAAGCCCTGACCAGACCCGGTCGGTCCTGAATCCGTTCCGGAACCTTTGCCCGTGCCGCTCGCTATGAGGCGGATGAAGGAGTTGATGCGGCTGGAGGGACGCGAGGATGGCAGACCCGGAAAGGCTGGACGAGCTTCGCAGGAGGGATGGCGCGGCGGATGAGCGGTGGTCGTTCGCGCTCCGGCTGGCCCTGCTGCTTGCCGGACTGGCCGTGGCGGCGATCGTCCTCTTCCTGCTCGTCGACCTCCTGATCCTCGTCTTCGCCGCGATCCTGGTGGCGCTGATGCTCGGCGCGATCGCCGACCTCGTCAGGCACGTGCTGCCGGTCGGGCGCACGCCGGCGACCGCCATCGCCATCGTCCTCGTCGTCGCTCTGATCGGCGTATTCCTCTGGGCGCTCGGATCGCAGCTGCGGGCGCAGACGGCCGATCTCATCGGCCGCGTGCCGGAGCTCTATGCCAGCGCGCAGCAATATGTCGGCGTGGAGGAGGTCGAGGATTGGCTGTCCGAGCGTCTGCAGGGCTTCACCGACTACCTTCCGCACATAGCGGGCTTCACGGCGACCGCCTTGGCGACAATGGCCTATGCGCTGCTGGTGCTGACGGCCGGCGTCTACCTCGCGCTGCGGCCCGACTACTACCGGAACGGCCTGCTGCTCCTCTTCCCGCCGCGGGTCAGGGAGCGGGCCGGCGAAACGCTCGACCTGACGGCGCGGGCGCTCCGGCTCTGGCTCCTCGGCCAACTCGTGGCGATGCTGTTCGTCGGCATTCTCGTGACGCTAGGGCTATGGATACTCGGAGTGCCGCAGGCGCTGGTCCTCGGGCTGATCGCGGGCGTGTTCGAGTTCCTGCCGTTCATCGGCCCGTTCCTCGGGGCTGCGCCCGCGGTCGGGCTGGCGCTTGCGGAAGACCCTTCGCTCGCGCTCTGGGTCGTCGGGCTGTTCGTCGTCATCCAGCAGATCGAGAGCAACGTGATCACGCCGCTCGTTCAGCAGCGAGCGGTGAAGCTGCCGGCGGCCGTGACGGTATTCACCATCGTCGCCTTCGCGATCCTGTTCGGACCGATCGGCGCGTTCCTGGCGGCACCGCTGACGGTCGTCTGCTTCGTCTTCGTGACAAAGCTCTGGGTGAGGGATTCGCTCGGCGAACCGGTGCCGATTCCCGGAGAGCCCGACGACGACGCTGCGGCCAAGCCGGTCAAGCCGCGACGGCGGCGTCAGACGCGGACGAAGGTCAGGTAGGCGGGCCGGCGGCCCTCGCGCAGGGCCTTTGCCTCATAGCGCGTACCCGGCCAGGCTTCGTAGGGCTCGTTCCAGTCGGCCGCACTCGTGGCCTGCCATTCGAAGCTGGCATGGTCGCGGCAGTGAAGCAGCGTCCAGTCGACATAGGTCTCGATGTCGGACGCGAAGCGGAAGAGCCCGCCCTTGCGCAGCACGCGCGCGAACCGGTCGAGATTGGCGGGGTTCACGAAGCGCCGCTTCCAGTGCCGGGGCTTCGGCCAGGGGTCGGGATAGAGGAGCTCGATCGCCGACAGCGATGCGTCCGGCAGCCAGTCGAGCAGCACCGTGGCGTCGTCGTCGTGGAGACGTATGTTGGCAAGCGGCTCTTCGGCGAGGCGCGAGGCCAGCTTGGCCATGCCGTTGACGAACGGCTCGACGCCGATGAAGCCGCTCTGGGGAAGCCGCGCTGCCTCCGCCACGAGATGCTCGCCGCCCCCGAAGCCGATCTCGAGCCGGACCTCCTCGACCTGAGCTTCGAAGAGCTGCGTCAGATCTGCCGGGCAGGGCGTCTTGAGATCGAGCCTGAGCCGAGGCAGGACGGCGCTGAGCGCCTCCTGCTGCGCGGGCCGCAGGCTCTTGCCGCGACGGCGTCCGAAGAAGGCTTCGGTCGCCCTCGTGCGGTGCTCGGCGTTCATCGGATCAGGCGGCGAGCGCCTGCTTCAGCGCCTTGACCAGGTCGGTGCGCTCCCAGGAGAAGGCTCCGTCGCGGCCCGGCTTGCGGCCGAAATGGCCGTAGGCCGACGTTTTCGCATAGATCGGCTTGTTGAGGTCGAGATGCCGGCGGATGCCCGAAGGCGACAGGTCCATCACCTTGCGGATCGCCGCTTCCAGCTGGTCCTCGCCGACCTTGCCGGTTCCGTGCAGGTCGATATAGATCGACAGCGGCTGGGCGACGCCGATCGCGTAGGCGAGCTGGATCGTGCACCGGTCGGCGAGCCCCGCGGCGACGACGTTCTTGGCCAGGTAGCGCGCCGCGTAGGCGGCCGAGCGGTCGACCTTGGTCGTGTCCTTGCCGGAGAAGGCGCCGCCGCCATGGGGCGCGGCACCGCCATAGGTGTCGACGATGATCTTGCGGCCGGTCAGGCCGGCGTCGCCGTCCGGACCGCCGATCACGAACTTGCCGGTCGGGTTGACGTACCAGTTGCAATCGTCGGCGATCCTGAGGTCGCCGAGAGCCTGGCGGATGTAGGGCTCGACGACCTCCCGTACCTTGGCCGAGTCCCAGCTGTCGTCGAGATGCTGGGTCGACAGGACGATCTGGGTCACCTCTGCCGGCTTGCCGTCGACATAGCGGACGGTGACCTGGCTCTTGGCGTCCGGCCCAAGCCTGGCGGCATCGCCTTCACCCTTGTGGCGGGCCGCGGCCAGGACCTCGAGGATCTTGTGGCTGTAGTAGATCGGCGCCGGCATGAGGTCGGGCGTCTCGTTGCAGGCATAGCCGAACATGATGCCCTGGTCGCCCGCGCCTTCCTCGCCCTGCCGGTCGGCCGCGCTGTCGACGCCCTGCGCGATGTCGGCCGACTGCGGGTGGAGCAGCACGTCGATCCTGGCGTTCTTCCAGTGGAAGCCGGCCTGCTCGTAGCCGATCGAGCGGATCGCCTTGCGCGCCGCCGACTTGAACTTGGTCGGGTTGATGACCTTGTTGCCGCTCTTGTCGGTCTTGAACAGCGTGTCCGGGATGCGGACCTCGCCCGCGATCACCACCCGGTTGGTCGTCGCGAGTGTCTCGCAGGCCACGCGGACCTGCCAGGGATCCATGCGCGGCTTGCCGGAGCCGTTCTTCTTGATCGCCTCGCGGTAGACGAGATCGACGATCTCATCCGAAATGCGGTCGCAGACCTTGTCGGGATGACCCTCGGAAACGGATTCGCTGGTGAAGAGATAGTTCTGGCGCAAGGCGGGATGTCCCCTCTGGAAAACGTGCCGCGGCTACCGGTCGCGCGGCGCAACGTGTTAGCCACGAGCAGCGGCGGCGGTCAACTATCCATATGGGGGTGAAGCTTCGGCCGCCGGCCGACAGATATCTGTTATCACTGTCGCTCGGGGCGCTTTGTGGACCTACGGCTCGTCCTGGTCCGAGATCGACTTGACGAGGTCGATCACCCGGCGCCGCACGAGAGGGTCGCGTATCTTGACGAATGCGCGGTTGAGCTGGAGCCCCTCGCTGCTGCTCAGGAAGTCGACCACGTAGTCGGTGCCCGTCGGTTCCGCCAGGCCCGAGGCCTGGTTCATGTTCGGCGCGTCCTCGAAGAAGAAGGACACAGGGACGTTCAGGATGGAGGCGATCGCCTGCAGCCTGCTCGCGCCTACCCTGTTGGTTCCCTTCTCATATTTCTGGACCTGCTGGAATGTGATGCCCAGGCTTTCGCCCAGCTTCTCCTGGCTCATTCCCAGCATGTTGCGCCGCAACCGGATCCGCGTACCCACATGCGTGTCGATAGGGTTGGGCCGTTTCTTGCTGTCTGTCATTTGAAAATGCCTTATCGCCTCCTGCCTGGGCAGGCCCCTCGTGCCGGCTCTCCTTTTTATGTCGGCACGGCCCTGGAGACTTCCCGTCCGTTGGCGAGCTCTCCTAGCGGCAAAAAAGACTATGATTTGCTAATATACCACATGTCAATTCGAGCGACGCCTCGCCGCACGGCTTGAGAACGCGGCAATCAGTACCAGAAGGCCGAAGGCGAGCCACTCGCCCCATCGGCCGAGACGCCGCGACGAGGTCTCTGCCGGCGCCAAGGCAAGCTCGACGTCCAGGCTCCCTACCGCATCGATCGCAAATGCATCGACGATGCGGCCATAGGCGTCCACCACGCCCGATATGCCGTTATTTGCCGCCCTGACCAGCGGCCGGCCGGCCTCGACGGCGCGCAACTGCGCCTGGCGGAAGTGCTGATAGGGGCCGGCCGTGTCGCCGAACCAGGCGTCGTTGGTTAGGTTGAGCAGGATATCGGCGTTCTCGGCCGCCCCGATCCGGCCCGGGAAGATGATCTCGTAGCAGATGAAGGGCAGAGCGGCCACGCCTTCTCCAAGGGTCATCGCCCGGGTGCTCGTGCCGGCCGCAAAGGCGGGAAAGGCGGAGACGAGCTGCCGGATGCCGGCCTGCGACAGGAGGTCGATGAAAGGCAGGTATTCACCAAATGGAACGAGATGGACCTTGTCGTAGGCGTCCACGATCTCGCCCTCGGGCGAAAACGTCAGAATCGAATTGTAGTAGCGAACGCCGTCCTCGCCGGAGGAGTCCTCGACCCGCACGGCCCCGGCGACCAGCGACTGCCCTTCCTGGACCAGATCTGCCAGCGCCCCCAGCGCGTCAGGCCGGTCGCTGAGCAGGAAGGGGAAGGCGGTTTCCGGCCAGACGATGACGTCCGGCCTCGGCGCTCCGTCGGCGACGGGAAGTGTGGAGAGCTCGATCAGCTTGCCGAAGATTCGGTCGCGCGCGGTCTGGTCCCACTTCTCGCCCTGCGCGATGGACGGCTGGACGATGCGCACCGCGAGCGTTGCCGCATCCGGGGCGGGGGCGCTGCTGCCAAGCCGCCAGTAGCCGTAGCCGACATGGGCCGCGACCAGCAGGAGCGCGAGGCTGACCCCGGCCGCGAGATGCCGCCTGTCGGCGAGCAGCGAAGGCACCGCGAACACGAACACCGCCAGCGCGCTCATGCCGAACGTGCCGACGATCGCCAGCGACTGCATCAGCATGGGGACGGGCATGGCGCCATAGCCGATCGCGTTCCAGGGAAAGCCCGTCAGGAGGAAGGAGCGCAGCCACTCGGCCAGCCCGAAGGCGACGGCGAGCGAAGCGACGCGGCCGAGCCCGTCGCCCCAGGCGATCCGCGCCAGTCCCGCCGCAAGGCCGTAAAAGATCGCCAGCCCCGCCGGCAGCGCGACGACCGCGAAAGGCCATGCCCAGCCGAAATCCTCCGCCTCGACCAGAAGCGCGTTGCCGATCCAGTGGAGGCCGGCGAGGAAGTAGCCGAAGCCGAACCACCAGCCGATGAGGAAGGCCTGCCGGAAACCCCCACCCAGCCGGCTGCCCGCGGTCCCGTCGAGCAGCCAGACCAGCACGGTGAAGGAGAGAAAACCCGCGGCGAAGAAGTCGTAGGGAGCCTGGATGAGCGAACCCACCGCGCCTGCCAGCAGCGCGACGAGCATGCGCCGCCAGCCACATAGCAAGATCACGCTGCCCGCAAGCCGCTCCATCGACCGCCCAAACCCCCGAATCAGATGATATTTGTAGTTGAACGGGGCCCGGACAGGAACCTCGGGTGGTTCGCCTCAGGCATCCAGTCCGCGCGGCGGCCGCCGCCGCCGGTCGCCGGCCCGGCTCTGGACGATCCGGACGCGCTTGATGCGGCGCGGATCGGCGTCGAGGACGTGGAACTCGAAGCCGGGGATCGCCTGGACGACCTCGCCGCGCGCGGGCACCCGGCCGAGCACGTTGAAGATGACGCCGCCGATCGTGTTGACGTCCTCGCTGTGCTCGCCGGCCGAGAACGACTTGCCGATCGCCTCGGCGACTTCTTCGATCTCGGCCCGTGCGTCGACCACGAAGATGCCGTCGCCGGCCTTGGTGATCATGGGCTCGTCCTCGTCGTGCTCGTCCTCGATGTCGCCGACGACCATCTCGACGATGTCCTCCAGCGAGACGAGGCCGTCGGTGCCGCCATACTCGTCGATGACGAGCGCCATCTGGATGCGCTGCGCCTGCATGCGGGTCATCAGGTCGCTGGCCAGCATCGAGGGCGGCACGAAGAGGACGGGCCGCACGAGGCTGAGGTCGCTGACGCTCTTGGCGAGGTCGACCTTCGAGAGGTCGAGCATGCGCAGCGCCGCATTCGGCCGGGCCGCGCCGTTGCGGGCGCGCTTGCTGCCGGCGTTGCGCGTGATGTGGGCGACGACGTCGCGGATGTGCACCATGCCGCGGGGGTCGTCGAGCGTCTCGTCATAGACCGGCATGCGGGAATGGCCGGACTTCTCGAACATGACGAGAAGGTCGGACAGGCTCGTATGGATGTCGATCGCCTCGATCTCGGCGCGCGGCACCATGACATCCTCGACCCGCACCTCGCGCAGGCGCAGGATGTTGTTGAGCATGGCCCGCTCGCCGGCCGAGAACGAGGCGCCGTCGGCGCCGTGCGCGGCCAGCGCGTCGGCCAGGTCCTCGCGTATGCTCGAGCCGTTGCGGCTGCCGAACATCGCTGCGAAGCGCTTCAGGATTGAGGGAGGTCTGCCGGCCGCACCGGCGGCGCTACTATGCGCGTCCTCGGACGTGTCCGACTCGCGGTCGCCGCCCGTTTCCAGGCCGACTGCAGGCAATGGGTTCTGGTTCATCGCATTCAGGTGTCGCTGACCTTCCAGTTAGCGGTAGGGATCGGGGATGGCAAGCCGGGCGAGCGCTCGAACCTCGAGCGCCTCCATCTCTTCCGCCTCGCGCTCATCCTCGTGATCGTGGCCGAGCAGATGCAGGAGCCCGTGCACGATCAAGTGCATGAGATGGTGATCGAAGGGCTTGCCGTCCAGTGCGCACTCCCGCTCGATCGTCTCGCGCGCCAGAACGATGTCGCCGAGGACCGGCGGGAGCCTGCCGGCTTCGGCCGGCGCGCCGGAGGGGAAGGAGAGCACGTTGGTCGGTCCCGACTTGCCGCGCCAGCGCTGGTTCAGGTCGGCGATCCGCGCGTCGTCGGTGAAGAGCAGGCTGACCTCGCTCGCATCGCCGGAGGGAGACGAGAGCTCTGCCGCGACGGCCTCCGCGGCGCGCGCCGCCATGTCCTCCAACGCAGTCTCGGGCGGCCAGTCGCCGGCCTCCACGGCGACGTCTATCGAGAAGATCGCCATGACCGGCTTCAGAGGCCCGGCCGGCGTCCCGGCCCCGGTCCGGCGCGGTCGTAGGCCCTGACGATCTCGGCGACCAGCGGATGGCGCACGACGTCCGCCTCGTCGAAGCGGACCTTCACGATCGCCGGGACGTCGTCCAGCACGCGCAGCGCCTCCACGAGGCCGGAGGCCGTGTTCGGCGGCAGGTCGATCTGGCTCGGGTCGCCGGTGACGATCATGCGCGCATTCTCGCCGAGGCGCGTCAGGAACATCTTCATCTGCATCGGCGTGGTGTTCTGGGCCTCGTCGAGGATGACGGCGGCGTTGGCCAGCGTCCTGCCGCGCATGAAGGCGAGCGGGGCGATCTCGATGACGCCGGCCGCGATCGCGCGCTCGACCCGATCGCCCGGCATCATGTCGTAGAGCGCGTCGTAGAGCGGCCGCAGATAGGGATCGACCTTCTCGCGCATGTCGCCCGGAAGGAAGCCGAGCCGCTCGCCCGCTTCCACCGCGGGGCGGGAGAGGACGATCCGCTCGACCATGCCGCGCTCCAGCATCATCGCGGCATGAGCGACCGCGAGGAAGGTCTTGCCGGTGCCGGCGGGGCCGATGCCGAACACCAACTCGGAGCGTTCCAGCGCCCGCATATAGGCGTCCTGGTTGACCGAGCGGGCGTAGATCGTGCGCTTGCGCGTCGAGATCTGCGCTGCCGAGACGCGGCCCTTGCGCTCCAGCGTCGGCAGCGTGAGCTGGTCGTCGGCCGCGACCGCCATGCGGATCGCGCCGTCGACCTCGGAGGGCGAGATCTCGGCGCCCTTCTGCAGCAGCGTGTAGAGGTAGTCGATTGCCTTGCGCGCCTGCTCGGCCGCCGTCGGCTCGCCCTTGATGGAGAGCTGGTTGCCCTTCGAGCGGATGTCCACGCCGAGCTTCTGTTCGAGCCGCGCGAGATTCTCGTCGAACTGGCCGTAGAGGGAACTGGCGAGGCGGTTGTCGTCGAAGGTGAGCACGATATGCGCGATGTCGGATGCCCCGGGAGGCTGGTTCCTTACCTGCGTTGCAGCGCTCAAGCGGTTCTCCTCAATATGGCGCTCCGGCCTTCAGGGCGAAGAGGCTGTTGCTGCCGGCTCCGGTGACCTGGACTTCGACAATGTCACCGATTCGGCCAGCACTTTCATCAACAATAACCGGCTGCAACCAGGGCGAGCGGCCGACCAGCTGGCCGGGATGCCGGCCCGGCTTCTCGATCAGGAGGCCGATGCGGCGCCCGACCAGGCTCTGCGCGAAGGCGGCCTGCTGGCGCGTCAGCAGGTCCTGGAGGCGCTGCAGCCGCTCATCCTTTGCTGCTTCAGGCACCTGAAACTCCATCTCGGCGCCCGGCGTTCCGGGACGCGGCGAATATTTGAAGGAGAAGGCCTGCGCATAGCCGACGGCTTCGACGATCTCGAGCGTCGCGGCGAAGTCCTGCTCGGTCTCGCCGGGGAAGCCGACGATGAAGTCGCTGGACATCGCGATGTCGGGCCGGGCGGCGCGGATACGGTCGACGAGTCGGAGATAGTCGGCAGCGGTGTGGCGCCGGTTCATCGCCTTCAATATGTGGTCCGAACCCGCCTGCACCGGCAGATGCAGGTAGGGCATCAGCGCCGGCAAGTCGCGATGTGCCGCGATCAGCTCGTCGTCCATGTCGCGGGGATGGCTGGTCGTGTAGCGCAGCCGGTCGACGCCTTCGATCTCGGCCAACCGGAAGAGGAGGCGCCCGAGGCCCCATTCGGTGCCGTCCGGCCCCTCGCCGTGCCAGGCGTTGACGTTCTGGCCGAGCAGCGTCACCTCGCGCACGCCGGCCTCGGCCAGGCGCTCCGCCTCGGCGACGATCTGCGCGACCGGCCGCGATACCTCCGAGCCGCGCGTATAGGGGACGACGCAGAAGGTGCAGAACTTGTCGCAGCCTTCCTGCACGGTGAGGAAGGCCGTCACCCCACGGCTCCTGAGCGCGCGCCGTTCCGGCTGCGGCAGATGCTCGAACTTGTCCTCGATGGCGTAGTCGGTCTCGACGACCTTCTCGCCCTGTCTTGCGCGCGCCACCGCGCTGCCGAGCCGGTGATAGGTCTGCGGGCCGATGACGAGGTCGACCGCCGGCGCCCGGCGGATGATCTCCTGGCCCTCCGCCTGGGCGACGCAGCCGGCGACGCCGATCAGCGTCTCCTGGCCGCGGCGGGCCCGCTCTTCCTTCAGCTTCCGCACACGGCCGAGCTCGGAATAGACCTTCTCCGCCGCCTTCTCCCGGATGTGGCAGGTGTTCAGCAGGATGAGGTCGGCCTCTTCCATGCGCTCCGTCGCGCTGTAGCCGCCGACGGCCAGCGCGTCCGCCATGCGCTGGGAATCGTAGACATTCATCTGGCAGCCATAGGTCTTCACGAAGACCTTGCGGGTCCCGCTCGCGGCCGTCTGCGTCTGCCTTTCGAGTTCGGTCGTGTCCATCCGGCACCCTCTAACGGGTTTCCGTGACAAAAAACAGACGGACGTTCAGTCTGCCGGACGGTGGAGGATTTCCGCCAGCAACCCAGCCACCCGCGCCTCTACCACGCGCGCGAGTTCCTTGCGGGTCGTGGCGCCGTCGATTGCCAGCGGCTCGCCGAACGCCAGCTCGGCGTCGATCGGCCCGCCGGCCAGCAGCGTCGCCAGGTGGGGCATCAGGTCCTGGTCGCCGATCCAGGCGCAGTCGGCCCGTTCGCTCCGCCCCATCGGCACGCCGTGCCTGCGCACATAGGCGAGCGCCACCGGCTGCACGCTCATCGTTCCTGCCGGTTCTCCCGCCCCCGTCCCAAGCGCCGCGGCGAAGAGCGAGCTCTTGAAGGGGAGCACACCGCTCCCGTCGCCGGTCGTTCCTTCCGCGAAGAGGACGACGGCATCGCCGGCCGCCAGCCGCTGCGCGATCTCGCCGGTCTGGCGCCCTGCGCTGCGCCTGCTCTCGCGATCGACGAAGAGCGTGCGCTGGGCGCGCGCCACCATGCCGATGAACGGCCAGCGCGCCACGTCACCCCGCGCCACGAAGAAGACGTCGGCGTGTGCGCCGATGACCATGATGTCGGTCCACGAGACATGGTTGGAGGCGATCAGCAACGGGCGGCGCCCGGCGGGCTGGCCGCGCACGTGAACCCTGATCCCGACCAGCGCGAGGATCGTGCGATGCATGAGCCGGCGAACCGGGTGCTCGCTGAAGAGCCTGGTGCGCCGGGCAACAAGAACGAGCCCGGTGCCCGCAAGCATCGCCAGCGCGAAGGCGGCCAGCGCCACCGCCATCCTGAACCGCACAGCCATGCGCATTGCCCCGATCCGCCTTCGGCGCTAGCGGAGATCGCGGCGCATGACAAGCGCCGCACTCTTCTCCTCACCGGTCTCGTAGTAGCCCGGCCTGCGGCCGACGACGCCGAAGCCGAGCCGCCGATAGAGGCTGATCGCGGCGACGTTCGTCTCGTCCACCTCGAGGAAGACCTTTGCCATGCGCTCGCCGTGGAGCCGGCGCAGGGCTGCGTCCATCAGCGCCCAGCCGACGCCGCAGCGCCGATGCGCGCGGGCGACGGCGATGGTCAGGATCTCGGCCTCGTCGGCGGCGACTCTGATGAGCACGAAGCCCGCCGGGCGCTCGTCGCGCCGGCCGATCTCGCGGGCGAGGAAGCCGCTGACGGTGTCCTGGCCGATCAGGGTCTCGAACTCCTCGGCGCTCCACGGGCGGTGGAAGCCTTCCTCGTGGATCGCGGCGATCGCCTCCGCGTGCTCCTCGTCGATCGTCTCGACCGCGTATTCGCGCCGACCGAAGCGGAAGGGCATCTTCATGCGCCGGGCCTGCGGGGCAAGGCGAAACCTTCCTGCGGCTTGGCCACCGCGTCGCGGAGATAGAGCGGGCGCGGCGCCAGCCCGGGCAGCCCGCGCGCGGCGGCGATCCGGGCGTAGGTGGCGATGTCCGCCGTCGCGGCGGTCGAGGCGAGCCCGATCGCCGCACCGGCCCGGGAGGCGAGTTCCTCGGCGGCGGAGCCGGTGAGCACGAGGCTCTCGCCCGCGAGTTCGTCGAGCGCCTCGGCGGCAGGCGCCAGGCGCGGGCCCGCCGTCGATCCGTCGGCCTCGAACCGCTGCAGGTAGAGCTGGTCCCGGCCGGCCTGGTTCGCGACGATCACGGTGCGACGGGGATGGATCGCGGCAGCCTCCTGCGCCAGCGCCTCGAGGCTGGTGACGCCGACAACGGGAATGCGCAGCGCCAGTCCGAAGCCGCGCGCCGCCGACACGCCCACCCGCACGCCGGTGAAGGAGCCCGGCCCGACATTGACGGCGATCATGGAGAGGTCGGCAAGCGTCGTGCCGGCGGCAGCGAGCGCGGCCTCGACGACAGCCATCAGCTCCTCCGAATGGCCCTTGCCGATGTCGCGGGCTTCACGCCCCAGCACCACGCCGGTCGCTGCGTCGAGAACGCAGGCGGCGCACAGGCTGGCGGCGGTGTCGATGGCCAGGATTTGCATGCGGATGGCGCTCAGCTCACCTCAGCCGCGGTCAGGGTCAGCTCGAGCCGGGGCAGCATGCGCCCGGGAATCGAGCCCGACGGCGAAGTGCCGACGACGACCGCGCCCATCCGCTCATAGAACGCCACGGCTCCCGGGTCGGCGTCGAAGGCGAGCTTCTCCGCTCCGCGTGCGGCCGCCTCGGCCTCAGCCCACCGGAAGAGGGCGCGGCCGATTCCTGTTCCGTGCAGGGTCGGGTCGACGAAGATCTTCTCGAGCTCCGCCGCCGGCCCGTTCACCGAGATTTCGGCGATGCCGCCGCGCGCGCCATCGAATTCGGCCACGACGATCCCCCTACGGCAAGGATCCACCGTCAATTCCCGGCGGCAGGCCTCGATGAAGGCGTCGTCGTAGCCGTGCGAGGCCTTCGACCTGAGGCAGAGCTCCGTCAGCGCGGGGCCTTCGTCAGGATTCGGGGGCCGCAGCCGAAGCATCGTTCCGGGTCCTCGCCTTGAGTTCCAGCCTCCGCGCATGGAGGACCGGCTCGGTGTAGCCGCTCGGCTGCTCGCGGCCCTTGAAGACGAGATCGCACGCGGCCTGGAACGCGATCGACTGGTCGAAATCGGGAGCCATCGGGCGGTAGAGCGGGTCGCCCTGGTTCTGCGCGTCGACCACCTCCGCCATGCGCTTCATGGTCTCCATCACCTGCTCCTCGGTGCAGACGCCGTGATGCAGCCAATTGGCGATGTGCTGGGAGGAGATGCGCAGCGTGGCGCGGTCTTCCATGAGGCCGACATCGTGGATGTCGGGGACCTTCGAGCAGCCGACGCCCTGGTCGATCCAGCGCACCACATAGCCGAGGATTCCTTGCGCGTTGTTGTCAAGCTCCTTCTGGATGTCGTCGGCCGACCAGTTCGGCCGCGAGGCGACCGGGATCGACAGGATGTCGGACAACCTGGCGCGGGCGCGCAGCCTGAGCTCGTCCTGGACCGCGTGGACGTCGACCTTGTGGTAGTGCGTGGCGTGAAGCGTCGCCGCCGTGGGCGAGGGGACCCATGCGGTGTTCGCGCCGGCGCGCGGATGGGCGATCTTCTGCTCGAGCATGGCGGCCATCATGTCGGGCATGGCCCACATGCCCTTGCCGATCTGCGCACGGCCGGAAAGGCCGCATTCGAGGCCAATGTCGACGTTCCAGTTCTCGTAGGCCTGGATCCAGGTCGACGCCTTCATGTCCGCCTTGCGGATCATCGGACCGGCCTCCATCGAGGTATGCATCTCGTCGCCGGTGCGGTCGAGGAAGCCGGTATTGATGAAGACGACGCGGTCCTTCGCGGCGCGGATGCATTCCTTGAGGTTGACCGTCGTGCGGCGCTCCTCGTCCATGATGCCCATCTTGATCGTGGTGGGCGCCATGCCGAGAGCTTCTTCCACCCGGCCGAAAAGTTCGGCGGCGAAGGCGACCTCCTCGGGCCCGTGCATCTTCGGCTTGACGACATACATCGAGCCGGCGCGGCTGTTCATGTGCCGACCGCCGGGGCCGATGTCGTGCAGCGCGATCGCCGCCGTCATCATTGCGTCCATGATGCCCTCGGGCACCTCGCTGCCGTCCTTGAGCAGGATCGCCGGATTGGTCATCAGGTGCCCGACATTCCTGACCAGCATCAGCGAGCGGCCGGGCAGCGTCAGCGTCGAGCCGTCGGGCGCGGTGTACTCCCGGTCCGGGTTGAGGCGGCGCGTGAAGGTCTTGCCGCCCTTCGCTACCTCCTCCTCGAGATCGCCTTTCATCAGGCCGAGCCAGTTCCGGTAGACGACGACCTTGTCCTCCGCGTCGACGGCGGCGACCGAATCCTCGCAGTCCTGGATCGTGGTCAGCGCCGATTCCAGCACCACGTCGGCGATGCCGGCACTGTCGTCCTTGCCGATCGGATGCTGGCGGTCGACGACGATCTCGACATGGAGCCCGTTCCTGCGCAGAAGCACGGCGGACGGAGCAGAGGCGTCGCCACGATAGCCGACGAAGGCGCCGGGATCGCGCGGCTGGGCGACGCCTTCGCCGATCCGCACCGTCAGGCGCCCGTCGACCACCGACAGCGCCAGCGCCTGGGTCCAGCTCGCCCGGTCGAGCGGCACGCTCTCGTCGAGGAAGGACCGCGCCCAGGCGATCACCTTGTCGCCGCGCGCCTTGTTGTAGGCGCCGGCGCGCGTCGCGCCGTCGGTCTCGGGGATGGCGTCGGTGCCGTAGAGCGCGTCGTAGAGCGAGCCCCAGCGCGCGTTGGCGGCATTGAGCGCGTAGCGCGCGTTCATGACCGGCACGACGAGCTGCGGCCCGGCGGTCGTCGCGATCTCCGGATCGACGTTCTCGGTCGTCACCTTGAAGGAGGGGCCTTCCGGCAGGAGGTAGTCGATCGAGCGCAGGAAGCCCTCATAGGCGGCGAGATCGGAGGGGGCGCCGTTCTCCCTGTGCCAGGCGTCGATCCTGCGCTGCAGGTCATCGCGCTTCTCGATCAGCGCGCGGTTCCGGGGCGCGAGATCATTCGCGATGGCGGCGAAGGACGACCAGAAGGCGTCCGGGTCGAGCCCCGTTCCCGGCAGCATCTCCTGCTCCACGAAGGCGTGGAGAAGCGGGTCCACCTGCAGGGAATGTGTCTCGATGCGATCGTTCATCTGGAGCCTCGCTTTTCCTGTGCCGGTGCTTTGAACACGCCCCGCGCGGACGGTCAATTCGCCGGAAGGGGCAGGGGGCGGCACAAAGCTAAACCAAATGGTTGACAAAGCCCGATGGGAGGCTATGTTTAACCGTATGGTTGAGGGTTTGGAGGCTGATCTCGATCGCGTCTTCGGGGCGCTGGCCGATCGGACGCGTCGCGCGATGCTGCGGCGGCTGGCGGTCGGCGAAAGCACGGTTGGCGAACTCGCCGCGCCCTTCGACATGAGCCTTGCCGGCGCGTCGAAGCACGTGCGCGTGCTCGAGGAGGCCGGGCTGATCAGGCGCGAGGTGCGGGGGCGGGCGCATTACTGCCGGCTCGAGGCCGCGCGTCTCGCGGAGGCGGAGGCCTGGCTGAGGCACTACGAGCGGTTCTGGAGCGGAAGGCTCGACGGGCTGGATCAGCTGCTGCGTGCCGCGGACGGGAAGGGCGATGACGAGGAGAAAGGACAGTCCGATGAGTGAGAATGTCATGCTGCAGGTGCGTCGCCGCTTCGACGCCTCGCCGGAGCGCGTCTTCGATGCCTGGCTCGACCCGGCGGTGGCACGCAACTGGCTCTTCCGCACGGAGACGGACGAGATCATCGTGGCCGAGGTCGACGCCCGCGTCGGCGGCTCGTTCCGGTTCGTCAACCGGCGCGGCGACGAGGAGATCGAGCATGTCGGCGAGTATCTCGAGATCGACCGGCCCCGGCGCCTCGTGTTCACCTTCGGCGTGCCGACCTACAGCCCGGAGTTCGACCGCGTCACCATCGATATCGTGCGGCTCGACAGCGGCTGCGAGCTGACGCTGACCGACGAGATGTCGCCAGAGATCGCGGCCGAATGGGGCGAGCAGACCAAGGAAGGCTGGACGATGATGCTGGGCCGCCTCGCCCCCATCATCGAGGCACGCGCGGCGTGAGCGGAGCGGAGCCCTTCGCCGCCGGGATGGGCATCTCGCCCGAGCCGCGCACGGTCCGCATCGAGCGCCTGCTTCCGGGGCCGGCGGAGCGCGTCTGGTCGCATCTGGTCGATTCGGAGAAGCGACGCCTGTGGCTCGCGGCCGGCGAGATGGAGCCCCGCACGGGTGGGGCTGTCACCCATCTCTTCCGCCACCGGGAACTGTCGCACGAGACGACGCCGGACGCCTATCGCGGGTTCGACGCCAGTCCTCCGATGCATGGGCGGGTGACCCGATGGGACCCGCCGCGCGTGCTCGCCTACACCTGGCCGGGCGACGGCGGCGCGAGCGAGGTGACCTTCGAGCTGTTTGCGGAGGGCAGGGACGTCCTCCTCGTCCTGACCCATCGCAGGCTCGCCGACAGGCGCACCATGATCAGCGTCGCGAGCGGGTGGGACACCCATGTCGGCATCCTGATCGACCGGCTCAACGGCCATCGGCCGCGCGGCTTCTGGTCGACCCATTTCCGGCTGATGGAGAGATACGCCGAGCGGCTTTCGAAAGGAGGCAGGTGATGAAACCCGCATATTCCGGCGGTCCCAACATCGCCATGAAAGTGCCGCCGCATCGTTTCGAGGCGACGGTCGACTTTTGTCGCGACACGCTGGGAATGGCCGAGATCGAGGATCTGAAGCCCAATATCGTTTTCGCGTTCGGGACCAACCGGCTGTGGATCGACAGGACGCCCGAGGTCGAACATGCCGAATTGTGGCTCCAGGTGCAGACCGACGACCTCGAGGCCGCGGCCGATCGTCTCGAGCGCCTCCGCTCGATTCGCGCCGACGGGATCGAGCCGCTGGCCGATGGATTTTCGGGCTTCTGGATTTCGAGCCCGGCCGGCGTCGTCCACCTCATGCACCAACGCGAAGCCTGAAGGGGCAAACCCATGACCGCAATCGCGCCATTTCTCATGTTCGAAGGCAAGGCCGAGGAGGCCGTGCGCTTCTATGTCTCGATCTTCGAGGGGAGCGTGGAGTCCATCGAGTATCAAGACACGGGCGAGCCGGGCGGCGAGAGTTCCGTCAAGCAGATTCGCTTTACGCTCCACGGGCAGAACTTCCTGTGCATCGACAGTCCCATGCCGCATTCCTTCACCTTCACCCCCTCCATTTCGTTCTTCATCACCTGCGACAGCGAGGCGGAGGTGGACCGGCTGTTCGCCGCGCTCTCGGACGGCGGCGAGATCCTGATGCCGCTCGACGCCTACCCGTTCAGCAGGCGTTACGGCTGGGTCAACGACCGCTTCGGCATCTCCTGGCAGTTGAGCGTCGGATAGGAGGCCACGAGGATATCGAGGACGAGGACGAGCAGTTCAGGGGACTTGGCGTGCCGCCGGCCGCCTGAAGTGGAGGAGCGCGTCGCCCCGATGCGTCCCACTGCCGCTCTGCCTGAAACCGAGCCTTGCCGCGAGACGTAGTGAAGCTTCGTTTTCCGGCACGATGATACAGCTCAGCGGCGTGGCCGGATGGTGGTTGTCGGCCCAGTTCAACACCAGGCCCATGGTTTCCGTGGCCAGACCCTGTCCCTGCGCGACGGGCAGAAAGGCCCAGCCGGCCTCAAGCGTGCCATCCAGCGACGGCTCGATCTCGCGCCGCATGTCCATGATTCCGGCTTCGCCGATGAGAGCGCCGGTTCGCCGATCCTCGACAATCCAGAATCCGAGGCCGAGCAGGGTCCACATCCCGCGAAAGCGCAGGATGCGGCCCCAGCAATCGTGTCGGCTGAGCGGCTTGCCGGTGATGTAGCGAACCACCGCCTCGTCGGACCAGAGCGCGGTGTAGTCGTCGAGGTCCTCCGGCCGGTGCTCGCGCAGCCGGACCCGCTCACCCTCGATAACGGGAATTGCCGCCATGCGCCCTGCTATCCGGAAGTCAGCCGCTCGGAGATCAGCGCGGCCAGCCGCTCCGCCACCTCGTCCTTGCCCATTTCGGGCCACTCCTCGACGCCTGCCGCCGACACGATGCGCACAAGGTTGCGCTCTCCGCCCATGACGCCGCCCGGATTGATGCCGCTGTCGGCCGAGACGTCGTTGGCGACGATGAGGTCGGCGCCCTTGCGGGCAAGCTTCGCCGTGGCGTTGGCGACCACGTCCTGTGTCTCGGCGGCGAAGCCGACGACGAGACGCGGCCGGTTGCCGTGATGGCCGATCGTGGCCAGGATGTCGGGGTTCTCGACCATGCGCAGCGAGGGCGGCCCTTCGCCGGCGACCTTCTTGATCTTCTGGCCGTTCTCGGCATCGGTGCGCCAGTCGGCGACGGCGGCGACGAAGACGCCGGCATCGGCCGGCAGCAGCGCCTCGACGGCCTCCATCATCTGCCGCGCCGTCTCGACACGCGTGACGGTGACGCCGGCCGGGTCGGGGATCGTCACCGGTCCCGCGACCAGTCGCACGTCGGCCCCGAGCCGTGCCAGCGCGGCGGCGATGGCGTGTCCCTGCTTGCCGGAGGAGCGGTTGGCGATGTAGCGCACGGGATCGATCGGCTCGTGGGTCGGGCCGGATGTCACGATGATCCTGCGGCCGGCGAGCGGCTTCGGCGCGCCGTCGAGCAGTGCCTCGACGGCCGCGACGATCTCCAGCGGCTCGGACATGCGGCCGTCGCCCGCCTCGCGCGCCTCGGCCATCTCGCCGCGGTTCGGGCCGACGAAGGCGATGCCGTCGCGCGCCAGCGTCTCGCGATTGCGGCGGGTCGAGGGGTGCTCCCACATTTTCGGATTCATCGCTGGCGCGACCAGCACCTTCTTGTCGGTGGCAAGGAGGACGGTGGAGGCGAGGTCGTTGGCGAGCCCGGTGGCCATCTTGGCCATCAGGTCGGCCGTCGCCGGCGCGACGACGATCAGGTCGACCTCGCGCGACAGGCGGATGTGGCCGACATCGTGCTCGTCCTCGCGGTCGAAGAGGTCGCTGAAGACGCGGTCCGCCGTCAGCGCTCCCACGGCGAGCGGCGTGATGAATTGCTGTGCGGCGGCCGTCATCACGCAGCGAACGGCGGCGCCGCGCTCGCGCAGCCTGCGGATGAGGTCGAGACATTTGTAGGCGGCGATCCCGCCGCCGATGATGAGCAGTATGCGCTTGCCCGCGAGCGTCATGGCCTCTCCAGCCGGTCTCACGCCTGAACCTATGGACCAAACGTCTGCGGCTGAAAAGGCCGGCGGCTGCCGGCGATGGGCAATCGCATTTGGATGCTTGGCCCGAACAGCACCCCCACCCCTAACCCCTCCCCACAAGGGGGAGGGGGATCCTGGCGCGCTCGGCGAGCCTCCCTCCCCCTTGTGGGGAGGGGGCGGAAGGACGGGTGGGGGTCCGGCGAAGCCGGCGAAAATGACTCAAATGCGATTCCCCTGCTGCCGGCGAGCAGCCTCCGCCTCGGCCGAGGGAGCGGCGAGCGTCTCCGTGTGGTGAACAAAGCCCCATCCTGCGGGTTTGGCATCGGCGGCCATTCCGGTCGCCCGGGCAGTCAGGGGAGGCGCTTCTTGCCGGGACCGCGTTTCGACGGACAGGTGGTGTTCATCACAGGCGCATCGTCCGGCGTCGGCCGCGCAGCCGCGCGCGCGTTTGCGAAAGCCGGCGCGAAAGTCGGGCTTCTCGCGCGCGAGAAAACGGCGCTTGAGGAAACGCGGGCCGAGCTTGCCGCTCTTGGCGCCGTTGCCGAGGCTTTCCCCGCCGACGTCGCCGATGCCGATGCCGTATTCGCCGCAGCCGAGGCCTGCGCGGCGCGGCTTGGGCCGATCGACATCTGGGTCAACAACGCGATGACCACTGTCTTCGGCAAGATCGGACAGCTGTCGCCGCAGGAATTCCGCCGCGTCACCGAGGTCACCTATCTCGGCTACGTGCACGGCACTATGGCGGCGCTGAAGCAGATGGAGCCGCGCGACAGCGGCGTCATCGTCCAGGTGGGCTCGGCGCTCGCCTATCGCGGCATTCCGCTCCAGGCGGCCTATTGCGGCGCCAAGCATGCAATCCAGGGCTTCACGGATTCGCTGAGGACCGAACTGCTGCACGACGGCAGCGGCATCCGAGTGACCAGCGTTCACCTTCCGGCGGTGAACACGACGCAGTTCGACTGGGCCCGCACCAAACGCCCCGCCGAGCCGCGGCCGGTCGCCCCCGTCTTCTCCAGCCGCGCGGCGGCCAATGCGATCCTTCATGCCGCGGCGAACCCGCAGCGCGAGTACTGGCTGGGCAGCAGCACCGCGATGACCATACTCGGCGCGCTGGCGCTGCCGGCCTTCATGGACTGGTATCTCTCCCGCGGGGTGGTCGAAGGGCAGGACCGAGACAGCGAGGTCGCGCCGGACCGGAAGGACAATCTGATGGAGCCGGTCGAGGGGCTGCACGACCCGGACGGCGCGTTCGAGGACGAGACGAGCGAAGAAGCCGTTCTCTTGCCGGCGACCGGAACGCTGCTCGCGGTGGCGGCGGGGGCGTTGCTGGCCGCGGGCTTCGCGGGGGCGGCGATCGGGAGATCGCTGGAGAGTGGGCGGCGCCGCCGCTGGCTGGACTAAGCAATCGAACGAACGGAGCGGAGATCGATGACGATAGGACACCGGTGCTGGGCGATCGCCGAAGGCTACATCCCCGGCGACAGTTTCAGCGAGGAGCCCGAATTCGTCTCCCACGAGACGGCGTGCATACTGAACGCGGGGGGTCGCGACGCCGACATCGAGATCACCATCTATTTCGAGGATCGCGAGCCGTGCGGCCCCTATCGGGTTTCGGTCCCGGCACGGCGGACGGTGCATCTGCGCTTCAACGATCTGGAAGACCCGGAGCCGGTTCCGCGCGACACCGACTATGCGAGCGTCATCGCCTCCACGGAGCCGATCGTCGTCCAGCACACCAGGCTCGATTCCCGTCATCCCAACGTCGCCCTGCTTTCGGCGATGGCGCATCCGGTGGCTTGAGCGATGAGCCTCAAGATCAGCGACTACGCGATGATCGGCGATTGCGAGACGGCCGCGCTCGTCGGCAACGACGGGTCGATCGACTGGCTGTGCTGGCCGCGATTCGATTCCGGCGCCTGCTTCACCGCGCTCCTCGGCACGCCCGAACACGGCCGCTGGCGCATCGCTCCCGGCCGGGAGGTGAGACGGGTCGAGCGTCGCTATCGCGGCGACACGCTCATCCTGGAGACCGATTTCCACACCGAGAGCGGCAGCGTCCGCCTGATCGACTTCATGCCCGTGCGCGAAAGGCATGTCGTCTCGGACCTGGTGCGCATCGTCGTCGGGCTCTCGGGCGAGGTCCCGATGAAGATGGACCTCAAGGTCCGCTTCGACTACGGCCGCATCGTCCCGTGGGTGACGCGCGAGAAGGACAAGAATCTGCTCCGCGCCGTCGCCGGACCTCATTCCGTCCTTCTGTCCGCGCCGGTCGCATTGCGCGGGGAGGACATGTCGACTGTCTGCGACTTCGTGATCAAGGAGGGCCAGCGCCTGCCCTTCGTGATGGTCTACGAGGCATCGCACCTGCCGCCGCCGGAACCGCCGGAGGCGGAGGAGGCGCTCGAGGAGACGGAAGGCTTCTGGAAGGACTGGTCGGCGCGCTGCGGCTATCGCGGGCCCTGGCGGGATGCCGTCATGCGCTCGCTCATCACAGTCAAGGGCATGACCTACCGGCCGACGGGCGGGATCGTAGCCGCGGTGACCACCTCGCTTCCGGAAAGGATCGGTGGCGAGCGCAACTGGGATTATCGCTATTGCTGGCTGCGCGACGCCTATTTCACCGTGCTTGCGCTCGCCAATGCCGGCTACCGCGACGAGGCGGAGCAGTGGTGCGACTGGGCCCTGCGGGCGGTGGCGGGGTCCGCCTCCCAGACGCAGCCGCTCTATGGCATAGCGGGAGAGCATCGCTGCGACGAGTTCGAGCTCGACTGGTTGCCGGGCTACCGCGGCTCGCGGCCGGTCAGGATCGGCAACGCGGCCTATTCCCAGCTCCAGATCGACGTCTTCGGAAGCGTCGTCGACACGCTCCACGAGGCGTGGTCGCTCGGGCTCGAGCCGCATGAGGCCTCAACAGGACTCGTGCGCGAACTGCTCCGTCATCTGGAGGACGTCTGGCGAGAGCCCGACGAAGGAATCTGGGAAGTCCGCAGCGGTCCGCAGCATTTCGTTCACGGCAAGCTGATGGCCTGGGTCGCCTTCGACCGGGCCGTCTCCGCAGCCGAGCGTTTCGGCCTCGAGGGCCCGATCGATCGCTGGCGCAAGCTGCGCGGCGAAGTCCGCGAGGAGATCCTCGACAAGGGTTTCAGCCGCAAACGCAACGCCTTCATCCAGGCCTACGGCGCCGAGGCGCTGGATGCCTCGCTGCTCCAGATGCCCATCCTCGGCTTCATCCCGGTCGACGATCCGCGGATGGCCTCCACGATCGAGGCCATCGAGCGCGAGCTGACGCGCGACGGGTTCGTGCTGCGATACGACACGGAGGAGTCGGTGGACGGACTGCCGGGCGACGAAGGGGCCTTCCTCGCCTGCAGCTTCTGGCTCGCCGACAACTACATTCTCCAGGGCAGGCGCGACAAGGCGATCGAGATGTTCGAGCGGCTTCTGTCGCTGCGCAACGATGTCGGCCTGCTGTCGGAGCAGTATGACTGGAAGGGGCGGAAGCTTGTGGGCAACTTCCCGCAGGCCTTCTCGCATTTCGCGCTGATCGACACCGCCTACAACCTGGAAGGCGGGGAGGGGGCGCTGCGCGAGGCGAGTGAAGGCAAAGACTGAGGCCGTCCCGGCCCGAGAAACGGCCCCATGCGATTTCGCGGAACACCCCGTGTGGCCCGCGGTTGGCAGAGCGTTCGCCAATCAATCTCAGGAGACCGACATGAACGCCTTGCCGCGCCTCACCTTCGTTTCGCCGCTGGCCCTTCTTCTCGCGGGACCGGCTCTCGCCGAATACGGCCCGGTGGAGACGCAGCACTACACGCTGTCGGTGGAGACGGTCGCCGAAGGGCTCGAGCACCCGTGGGGGATGGCCTTCATCTCGGACGACCGCTTCCTCGTGACCGAGCGCAATGCGGGGACGATCCGCGTCGGCTCGCGGGATGGTGGCGGCCTGTCAGATCCCATCTGGCAGGCCGAGGACCTCTTCCGCTACGAGGGCGAGACCGAGCGCAGCCAGGCGGGGCTCTTCGACATCGTGCTGCATCCGGAATTCGAGGACAATGGCTACGCCTATGTCAGCTACTCGCGCGAGACCGAGCGCGGAGCGGCCGTCGTCGTCATCCGTGGCCGCGTCGTCGAGGAGAACGGCGAGGTGAGCTTCGAGGATGTCGAGGACGTCTTCGTGATAAAGGACGAGGACCAGGATTCCAGCGGCCTGCACTTCGGCGGCCGGATGGCCTTCGACCCCGACACCAACCACCTCTATCTCACGATCGGGGAGCGGCGGAACCTGGAACGCGCGCAGGACGCCGCCGACCAGGCGGGCTCCGTGCTGCGCATGACGGACACGGGCGAGATCCCCGACGACAATCCCGTCTTCGAAGCCGATGAGGGCGAGCCCGACCGCTACATCTACGCCATGGGCATCCGCAACATCCAGGCGCTGGGGGTTCATCCTCAGACCGGCGAAGTTTGGGCGGCGGACCACGGCCCGCAGGGGGGCGACGAGATCAACCTGATCGTCGGCGGCAACAATTACGGCTGGCCCTTCATTACGGGCGGCGAGGACTATTCGGGGGCGCCGCTCGGCGTCGGCACCGCCATGGAGGGCAAGGTCTCGCCCGTCCACATCTTCGAAGAGACGATGGCGCCGTCCGGCCTCACCTTCGTGACCGAAGGCTCGACCTTCGCCGAGTGGATGGGTGACATGCTGATCGGCGGGCTGATGGCGGAAGGCATCGTCCGCGTCAGGCTCGAGGACGGCCAGGTCGCGGACGAAGAGGTGATCGAGATCGGCCGGCGCATCCGCGACGTCCAGATCGGCCCCGACGGCGACATCTGGGTGCTGACCGAGCACGAGGACGGCGAGGTCCTGCGGCTGACACCGCAAGGCTAGGACGGGGCGGCCACGGAAGATCGGTGGCAGCCCTCAGCCGGCTGCCACCGCGGCCACGTGCCGATTGAAATCCGGCGTCTCCATCAGCGCCCTGCAGCGGGCGAAGCGGCCGTCGGCATAGGCGCGGAAGTCGTCGGCGGGGTTCTCGTTGGCGAGCTGGATCAGGCCCCACAGCGTCCAGAGGAGGTCGCACATCGCCTTGTAGACGACGATGCGGCCTTCCTCGGCAGGCGTGGGCTCGCGGCCGAAATAGGCGGCGATCATCTCCGCCTGCTGTCGATCGTCGAACTGTCCCTCGACGGCGAGATCTCCGAGGTCCCACATCGGGTCGTTCATGCCGGAATATTCCCAGTCGACGATCCACATGCGCTCGCCCGTGTCGAGGAAGTTCTCGCAGAGCGGATCACAGTGGCAGGGCGCGAGCGGAAGCGGCCGCGCCTCCAGCGCCTTGCGGACCGACTGGTCGGCTTGCCGCACGACGTCGTGATAGCCTTCAGGCAGCGCGACCTCCTTCGTCGAGAGGATGCGCAGATAGTCGTCGATCATGGCGAAGAGCTCGAAGCGGAAGGGGAAGACGGCGCCGCTGTCGTGCAATTTGCGGAAGGCGGCTCCGGCGCGCGCCGGCGAGCCTTTCCGGTTGCGGAACTCTTCCGGGCTCATCGTGACGGCGCCGTCGATGAAGCGGGTGACCATGAGCCCGCTCTTTTCGTCGAAGTGGAGGACCTCGGGGCTGACCCCCGCTTTGGCCGCCTCGCGCGCCGCCACCGCCTCGTTGGCGCGGTTGATGTACTCCTCGGTCCCCTTGCCGGCGATGCGCAGGCAGCGATCGCCGATGCGGTAGACACGGTTGGTGAGGCCGCCGAGGCGCTCAGGCGCGCCGGTCTCCCCAGCGAAGGCGGGAATGGCGTTGAGGATGGCGAGGGCGTCGTGGTCTTCGGCCATGCAAGCTTCCTGGCGTGTTTGCGGCAGCATACCCCCACCCCTACCCCTCCCCACAAGGGGGAGGGGAACTTCATCACCCCGCCGACATACAATCGACGATGAGCATCGCGGTCGATCAACTCGGTGCGTGGGCCTCCCTCCCCCTTGTGGGGAGGGGTAGGGGTGGGGGTATGCTGGGCTCAGGAATCGTCAACCGGGATCGGCGCTATGGGGGACGGAAAGCACGAGGGGCCGCTGGGGGACGTCTACGGCGCGAGGAGCACGGACGAGGTCGCCGCGCTCTATGACGGGTGGGCAGAGCGCTACGACGCCGACATGGCGGCCGCCGGTTACCGCCACCCGTCGGTCTGCCTGGCGTTGCTCGCCCGCCACCTGCCGCGCGGCGCCGCCCCGCTGCTCGACGCAGGTGCGGGCACCGGGCTGCTGGGCGAGTGGCTCGGCATCCTCGGCTATCCCCGTGTCGAGGCACTCGACATCTCGGCCGGCATGCTGGCGAGGGCCGCGGCCAAGGGTGTCTATGCCGCCCTCCACCGGCTGGCCCTCGGCGGCCCGCTGCCGTTCCCGGACGGCCATTTCGCCGGCGTCGTCTCGGCGGGCGTTTTCACCACCGGCCATGTCGGCGCCGAGGCGCTGCCCGAACTGTTGCGCATCTGCCGGCCGGTCGGCGTGCTGGTGCTGACCGTGAAGGACACGGTGTGGGAGGGCGGGTTCGCGGAGGTGATCCGGCTGTTGACGGACCAAGGTGCCGTCGCGGTGCTCGAGGAGACAGAACCTTATGTTTCGATGCCAGGCGAGGCGGGTACCGTGCCGAGTCGAGGGCTCGTGATCAGAAAGGATGGCCTTCTGTCGCCGGACGAGTTTCGCAGCCTGGTGGAAGCGGCGCGGCCAGCGGGCAATCCGGCGGCCGAAAAGCTGCACGCCGAAAGTGCAGGGCGCTGGGCAGGCGTCTACGAGTCGCTGGCAAGATAGCGCGTGGAAAGTTCCGCAAGGAGGTGGTCGACGCGGGGCTGCGCCGCCATGTCGTCGAGCGGTAGCGTCTACGCCTTCACCTTGCGGCCTTCGGGATCAAAGAGCGGCTTCGTGTGCAGCCGCGCCGGCACGCGCTCGGTCGCCACCACCAGCTCGTAGTCGCCCGAGGCGAGGAAGTCGTCGTCCACGCCGCTGGCATTGCGCACGTAGCCGTAGCCGATGCCCCTGCCGAGCGTGTAGCCGTAGCCGCCGGAGGTGAGGTAGCCGACGCTCTCGCCGTTCCTCAGGATCGTCTCGCGGCCGAGCAGCATCACCTCGGCATCGTCCACAGTGAAGCCCATCAGCCGCTTGGTGAGCGGCCTGCTCGCGGCCCCCTGGAGGGACGCGCGGCCCATGAAGTCGGTGTTGCGACGGAGCTTGACCGCCCAGCCGAGACCGGCCTCGAACGGCGTGTCGTTCGGCGTGATGTCGGAGCCCCAGGCGCGGTAGCCTTTTTCGAGCCGCAGGGATTCGAGCGCGCGGTAGCCGACCGGGCGGATGTCGTGTGAACCCCCTGCCTCCATCAGCGCATCGAACACGTCGCCGGTCGCGGAAATCGGCACGTGCAGCTCCCATCCGAGCTCGCCGACATAGGTGATCCTGAGCGCCCGCACCGCATGGCCCGCGATGCCGATCTCGCGCACCCGTCCGAAGGGGAAGGCGTCGTTCGAGACATCGGCGTCGGTCACCGCGGAAAGCACGTCCCGCGCCCGCGGGCCCATCAACGAAAGGGTGCCGTACTCCTCCGTCACGTCCGTCAGCCGCGCGTCAAGGCCGTCGGGGATGTGGTCGTCGATCCAGCCGAAATCATGCGTGCGGAAGCCGGTGCCGGTGACGATGTAGAAGCGGTCCTCGGCGAGCCGCGCCACCGTCAGGTCGGCCTCGATGCCGCCGCGCGTGTTGAGGAGCTGGGTGTAGGTGAGGTGGCCCGCCGGCCGCGTCACGTCGTTGGCGCAGATGAAGTCGAGCGCCTTCAACGCGTCGCGTCCGGTCATCTCGTACTTGGCGAAGGAGGACTGGTCGAAGATGCCGACCTTCTCGCGCACTTGCGCGTGTTCCTCGCCGACCGGGCCGAACCAGTTCTGCCTTCCCATCGAGGGCACGTCCCGAGCATCGGCGCCGGCGGGAGCGAACCAGTTCGGCCGCTCCCAGCCGAGCTTGGAGCCGAAGACCGCGCGGTGGCCCTTCAGCCGCTCGTAGAGCGGCGAGACGATGCGCGGCCGGCCGCTTTCGTACTCCTCGTTCGGATAGCCGACGGTGTAGTGCTTGCCGTAGGCCTCCAGCGTCCGGTCGCGAACCCATGCGCGATCGCGGTGGAGGCCCGAGAAGCGGCGGATGTCGACGACCCAGAGGTCGAGTGGCGCCTCGCCGTCGACGGCCCATTGCGCCAGCACCCAGCCCGCGCCGCCGCCCGACGCGATGCCGAAGGCGTTGAAGCCGGCGCCTACGAACATGTTGGCGCATTCGTTGGCGCGTCCGAGGATGAAGTTGCCGTCGGGCGTGAAGCTCTCCGGCCCGTTGACCATCTGCTTGATTCCGGCCGTCTCGAGTGCAGGCACGCGGGCGATGGCCTGTGTCATGTGCTGCTCGAAATGGTCGTAGTCGTCGTCGAAGAGCCGGAACTCCCAGTCATCCGGCACGTCGCCGCCGGCGAGCCCGGTCTCCCAGGCCTGCGGGTTGGGCTCGTAGCCGCCCATGACGAGCCCGCCCACCTCCTCCTTGAAATAGGTGCGGCGATCGGGATCGCGGATGGTCGGCGCGTCGGTCGCCAGGCCCTCGATCCGCTCGGTGATCACGTACTGGTGCTTGACCGGCTGGAGCGGCACCTCGATGCCGGCCATGGCGCCGACCTGGCGCGCCCACTGGCCGGCGCAGTTGATCACCTTCTCGCAGGCTATGTCGCCCTCACTGGTCCGCACCGTGACGATGCGGTCGCCGTCCATTCCGAACCCGGTCACGCGCACCCCCTCGTGCAGCTTCGCCCCGTGCATGCGCGCGCCCTTGGCGAGCGACTGCGTGATGTCGGAGGGGCTGGCCTGGCCGTCGGTCGGCAGCCATGACGCGCCGACGAGATCGGAGACGTCCATCAGCGGCCACATGCGCTTCACCTCGGCGGGCGAAATAAGGTGCATATCCATTCCGAAGCTGCGTGCGGTCGTCGCGAGCCGCCTGAACTCGGTCCAGCGATCCTGGTTGGTGGCGAGCCGCAGGCACCCCGTCATCTTCCAGCCGGTGGCGAGGCCTGTTTCGGCTTCCAGCCCCTTGTAGAGCTCGACCGAATACTTGAGCACGCGGGTGATCGAGGCCGAGGAGCGGAGCTGCCCGACCAGGCCCGCCGCGTGCCACGTCGAGCCCGAGGTAAGCCTGCCCTGCTCGAGGAGCACCACGTCCGCCTTGTGGTCGCGGGCAAGATGGTAGGCGGTCGAGCAGCCGATGATGCCGCCGCCGATGACGACGTACTGCGCGTGGCTGGGCAGGCTCATTGTGGGGCGTTTCCGTAGGTTGTGCGATAGGCTGCAAGCGCGGCGTCGAGGCGCTCGATGTTTTCGGCGGTGTAGGCGACATAGTCGGCGCCGGGCGCGTCGAGGTGGAGTTCGGAGACCATGCTCCACATCGCCTCGCGCAGCAGCGAGGCGACCTGCATGGCCGCGAGCGAGCGTTTCAGTTCAGCGGAAGGCGGGCTGCCGAAATAGTCCGCCAGCAGCATCTCCGACTCCTCCGCGCCGAAGCCGGCGTTGGAGGAGAGGCCCGCGAGGTCGAACATCGCGGTCGAGAAGCCGGCATACTCGAAGTCGATCAGCCAGAGGCGCTTCCCGTCGTCGAGGAAGTTGGCGGGGAGGAGATCGTTGTGGCCGAAGACGATGGGGAGGGGCACCTGGGCCTTCTCCATCTCGTCGGCGAGCGAGAGGTAGTTCGGCAGCACGTGCATCATCCTGCTCCTGCCGGCCTCGAGCGTGCGCGCATAGTCGCGGATGACGTGGAAGACCCAGAACATGAAGCCGGGCCCGGAGACGCGGGCCGGCATCTCGTCGTGGAAACGCCGGACGAGGTGGGCGATGCGGCCGGCATTCGCGCGCACGTCCTCGGCCTGGAAGGTTCTTGCGCCGAGGAATGCCGTGACCATCACGCCGGGCTCGACGTGCCGGACTTCGGGTCCGAAGCCGGCCGCGTGCGCCGCGCGTGCCGTCATCGCCTCGCGCTCGCGCGAGACGTGGTGGAAGGGGAAGTCGCGGCCGAATCGCACCACATGCCGCCCCGCCGCGTCGGTGACGATCCAGCTCTCGTTGGACAGGCCGCCCTTCAGAGGCTCGACGGTGATTGCGCCCATCCAGCACGGCAATGCGCGGATGCGATCGGCGGGGAGGGTCATCGGCCTGCTCCGTGTCCGGAGAGGGGTGGGGGTATCTGACGCGCGATGCCGATCATGCCAGGCCGAGCCTCCGCTTCGTCCGCGCGGCTCCCGCCGAGATCAGCCGGTCGGCGATGATGGCGATGAAGGCGACGGCGAGCCCGGCCACCAGACCGTGGCCGGTATCGGCTCTGGTCAGGGCGATGTAGACCTCCTGGCCGAGGTCGCGCGTGCCGATCAGCGCGGTGATGACGAGCATGGAGAGCGCGAACATGATCGTCTGGTTGAGCCCGAGCATGATCTCCGGCATGGCGAGCTTGAGCTTGATCTTGGTGAGCAGCTGCCGGCGCGTACAGCCCATCGCGCGGCCGGCCTCGACGATCCTCGGGTCGACCTTCTGCAGCCCGAGCGCGGTGTAGCGGATCGCCGGCGTGACCGAATAGGCGACGACGGCGAGCATCGCCGTGAAGTCGCCGACGCGGAAGAGCATAACCGCGGGCATCAGATAGACGAAGGATGGCAGCGTCTGCAGCGTGTCGATGACCGTGCGCACGCCGCCCCAGACCCGTTCGCGCTCGGCCGAGGCGATGCCGATCGGGATGCCGATCAGCGCCGCCAGGATGACCGACAGGCCGCAGAGATAGACGGTGATCATCGCCTTCTCCCACTGGCCGGTCGCGGCGATGAGGAAGGAGAGGAGACCGGTGGTGAGCGCGAGCCGCCAGCCGCCGAGCCGCCAGCCGGCATAGGCGAGGATGCCGACGACGCCGAGCCACGGCATGCCGGCGAGCAGCCGCCGCGTCGGCACCATGACGTTGAGCAGCGCGAAGTTCTTGATCGCCTCGAACGTGTCGAAGAAGTTGACGTTGATCCAGCGCATGACCTCCGACCAGAAGGTGCCGGTGGAGAGCTGGAGCGATGCCGGGTAGCGCTGCACCCAGGGCAGGACGAGGCCGGCGATCACGGTCAGGGCGAGCAGCATCAGCGCGCCGAGGAGATAGCCGTTTCTGGCGACGAAGCCGCCATCGCCATGGCGCGGCCTGCCGGCCCGCGCCGCGACGGCCTGGCTCAGGCGGTCGAGCGCGATGGCGAGCGCGACGATCGCGAGCCCCGCCTCGAGGCCCGCGCCGATGTCGAGACGGCGAAGTGCGGCGAGCACGTCGAAGCCGAGCCCGCCGGCGCCGATCATAGAGGCGATGATGACCATGTTCAGCGAGAGCATGATCACCTGGTTGACGCCGACCATCAGGCTCTCGCGCGCCGACGGCACCATGACCCGCCACGTCATCTGGCGCCTGGTGCAGCCGATCATGCGGCCGAGGTCCTCGACCTCTCCCGGCACGCCGCGCAGCGCCAGCACGGTTATGCGGGTCATCGGCGGCATGGCGTAGATGAGGGTCGCGACGAGTGCCGCGGTCGGGCCGAAGCCGAAGAGGAGCAGGATCGGCACGAGATAGGCGAAGACGGGAATCGTCTGCATCAGGTCGAGCACCGGCGTCAGCGCCCGCTCGAAGCGCGGCCAGCGGAAGGCCGCCAGGCCGAGCAGCAAGCCCCCGACGACGCCGATTGGCACCGCCACCACGATCGAGGCGAGCGTGACCATGGCGCTGTTCCACTGGCCGAACACGGCAAGGTAGAGGAAGCAGAGCCCGACGGTCGCGGCGAGCTTCCAGCCGCCGAAGCGGTGGCCCATGAGCGTCACGAGCCCGATGACGGCTATCCAGGGCAGCGGCGGTAGGATCTGGATGGCGCCGGAGCCCTGCCCGGACAGGAGGCCGCTCGACAGGAGGCCGAGTGCCGCGCGGTAGGGGACGTCGATCAGCGCCGAGATGAAGCGCGTCAGCTCGGAGAAGGTGAAGAGCCCGAAATGGGCGTCGTTGACCAGCCAGCGCGCGAAGCCGCCGATCCAGGCGGAAGCGGGAATGAGCCACGCCCTGGGATAGGAGAATGCCCAGGCCAGCATCTCGCCGCCCGACTGCCAGAGGAGCACGAAGGCGGCGAGCGCGAGCGCCCAGCCCCAGTCGACGCGGAGCTTGCCGAGCGCGCGCGCGGACCGGGTGTCCGGGATGCCGTAGTGAACGGTGTGCGGCGCGGCCATCCCGCTCAGCCCCGCATCATGAGGTCGACCACGTCTGACCGCTCCAGCGTGCCGGCCGGCCGGCCGCCGGCATCGGTGACGGCAAGACGCTCGATGCCCTGGGCGAAGAGGGGCGCGGCATCGGCGATGGTCGCGCGGGCTGCGATGCTGGCTTCCGGAACGGCCCCGTCCAGCGGGCGCATGAGCGAGCCGGCACGCACGACCTTCGCCTTCGGCACGCTGCGGGTGAAAGCGGCGACGTAATCGGTGGCGGGCGCGAGCACCAGCTCCTCCGGCGTCCCCACCTGCGCCACCTCGCCATCCTTCATGATGGCGATGCGGTCGGCGAGGCGGATCGCCTCGTCGAAATCGTGCGTGATGAAGACGATCGTCTTCGACAGGACGGACTGCAGCCGCAGGAATTCGTCCTGCATCTCGCGCCGGATCAGAGGATCGAGCGCCGAGAACGGCTCGTCGAGGAACCACAGTTCCGGCTCGACGGCGAGCGAGCGGGCGATGCCGACGCGCTGCTGCTGGCCGCCGGAAAGCTCGCGCGGGAAGAAGTCCTCCTTGCCGGCAAGCCCCACCAACTCCACGACCTCGCGCGCCCGCTCCTCGCGTCTCGCCCGCGCGACGCCCTGCACCTCCAGCGGGAAGGCGACGTTCGCGAGCACGGTCAGGTGTGGCAACAGGGCGAAGTTCTGGAACACCATCCCCATCTGATGGCGGCGGATCTCGATCATCCGCTTCTCGCTCGCCGCGAGCAGGTTCTCGCCGTTGAAGAGGATCTCGCCGGCCGTCGGCTCGACCAGCCGGGACAGGCATCGCACCAGCGTCGACTTGCCCGAGCCCGAAAGGCCCATGATGACGAAGATCTCGCCCTCGCCGACAGAGAGGTCGACGTCGCGGACGGCCGTCACCAGTCCGCGCGCGGCGAGGGCGCTAGGCGAGAGGTCGGCGCCCGGCCGGGCGAGATGCTCCCGGGCGCCGGCGCCGAAAAGCTTCCAGACGCCGCGGCAGACGAGCTTGGGCTGGGGGCTCATGTGGATTCGGTCGGCGGCGTTTCGGCGTCAGGCACCGGCGTAGACTGCGCTGGATCGGACCTACTGCGCGATCCACTGCGACCAGCGGTCCTCGTTGGCCTCCATCCAGTCGCCCACCACCTCCGACACGGTGCGGCCTTCGAGATCGACCTCGGTGATCATCGCGCCCATCTCGTCATTGTCGACGGTGAAGGCGGTGATTGCGGCGTGAGCGCCCGGCCACTTGTCGCGCAGGCCCGACCAGGCGACCTTCCAGATCTCGCCGAAAGGCTTGCCGCAATCATAGAGCGCGTCCGGGTTCACGCCCCAGGCGGGATCGGTGTAGCATTCGAGCGTGTATTCCGGGAACTCGACCCACTCGCCATCGTATTTCGCCGGCGCCCAGTGGGGTGCGTAGACCCACAGCATGATCGGCGCCTGGCGCTGATAGGCGCTCTCGAGCTCGGCGAAGAGCGCCGCGTCGGTGCCGGCGTGGATCACCTCGAAAGGAAGGCCGAGCGCCTCGACGCGCTCGTCGTCATAGCCGCCCCAGGTGACGGGCCCGCCGAGATAGCGGCCGAGCGGTGCCGTCTCGGCTGTGGAGAATGCTTCGGCGCAGGCGGGATCCTTGAGCGCCTCCCAGTCGGGCAGGCCGGGGCAGGCCTCCTTCATGTAGCTCGGATACCACCATTCCTCCTTGGCCTTCATGCCGGTCGGACCGAGCACCTCGGTGCGGCCGGTGGCAGTCGAGGCGTCCATGGCGTCGCGGCCGGTCGTCTCCCACATCTCCATCGCCACATGCAGATCGCCGGTCTCGAGCCCCGCGAACTGGGCGAGGTAGTCGGCCTGGACGTATTCGACGTTGTAGCCGGCGCGCTTCAGCACCTCGCCCATGATCTCCGTCGTGATCAGCTGTCCGGTCCAGTCGTGCAGCGTCAGGCGGATCGGGTCGGACGATTCCTGCGCGGCAAGCGTGAGCGGGAAGGATGCGGCGACGAGCGCGAGCGTCGAGACGCGTACGAGATGGCGGATTCTCATGGAGACCTCCTGACTGCCTCTGGGGTGCTGCGGTCGCGGCGCGCCCTCGTTCGGCGGGGCGTGTCCAGCGGCCGATGCTTGCCCATCCTCACGCAGCGGAAGACGCGTTGTCAACGAGGAAATGTTGGTTTCTGTGGCTTTGATGCCCGTTTCTGGCCGCGGGCTTGCTCACATGGTCTGAACTGCCTAGAAAGCGGTCAGCAAGTGGGAAATCGGGCATGCGCTCCAACGGCCACTCCAAGCGTCACGGCAAGATCCTCCGTCTGCTCGAGGATGGCGGGATGCTCACGATCACCGATCTTGCCCGTCGGCTCGAGGTCTCGCAGGAGACGGTGCGGAGGGACGTCCGCTCCCTGTCCGACAGCGGGCGCGTGCTTCGGATGCACGGCGCGGTCGGCCTGCCGCTGATGGCGGGCGAGGCGCCTTTCGAGCGGCGCATGCGCGAGAACGCCGAGGCCAAGCGCCTCATCGCCCGCTTCGCCGCCGCGACGATCCGCGACGGCGAATCCGTCATGCTGGACACCGGGACCACCACCAGCTTCCTGGCGCGCGAGCTGATCGGCCACCGTCGGCTGACGGTCATCACCAACTCGTCGGACATCGCCCGCACGCTGGCGACCGTCAACGGCAACCGCGTCTATATGGCGGGGGGCGAACTCAGAAGCGACAGCGGCGCGGCCTTCGGCGTTTCGGCGATCGAGTTCGTCTCGCGATTCACGGCAGATCACGTCTTCCTGTCGGCTGGCGCGGTCGATGCCGAAGGCATCATGGACCATGATCTGGACGAGGCGGAGTTCGCCCGCGTTCTGCTCGGGCGCGGGCGGCGAAGGGTCGTCGTCACCGATCATTCGAAGTTCGGCCGCCAGGGGCTCCTCCAGGTGGCGCCCCTGTCCGCCTTCGCCGAGATCATCACCGACCGCCAGCCGCCTTCGGAGATCGCGAACGCGATCACCCAGGCCGGAGCCGAATTGAAGGTCGCCGGCGGGCAGAAGAGCACGCCGGAGGCCGCGGGCGCGCAGCTCTCGCTCTGAAGGAAGCGCCCGTCTTTTGAGCGAGCGCAAAGCCGCCTTCGTCCGGTTCTGGGATTGAGCCGGGGACGGCCGCGCGACGGCCCCAGACCCGGAGCCGAAGAATGCACGACGATCGCGACGAGCAGGCGCTGAGGGAGGTGGGGCGCAGGATGGTGCCGCGCTACACGTCCTACCCGACCGCGCCGCACTTCCGCGCGGGCTTCGAGGCGGCGACCTATCGGGACTGGCTGGCCATGGCCGCCGCTGCGGGCACGCCGGCCTCATTCTACCTCCACGTCCCCTACTGCCGGTCGATGTGCCACTATTGCGGCTGCAACACGAAGGCCGTGCGCAAGGAAGAGCCGGTCCGGGCATATGCAGAGACGCTTGCGCGCGAGATCGACCTCGTCGCTTCAGTCACCGGAAGGATCGCCGTCCAGCACCTGCATTGGGGCGGCGGGACGCCCAATCTCCTGCCGCCGGACTGCATGGAGATGCTGGTCGAGCGGCTCTCCGAACGCTTCGCCTTCGCTGCCGGGATGGAGCATGCGATCGAGCTCGACCCGCGCCATGTGAGCCGCGACGGCGCGCGGCTGCTTGCGCGGCTGGGAGTCAACCGCGCCAGCCTCGGCATCCAGGACATGGACCCAACCGTGCAGCGCGCGATCGGCCGCGTGCAGCCGCAGGCGCAGGTTCACCTCGCCGTCGATGCCTTGCGGGCGGCGGGCATCGAGGCGCTGAATTTCGACGTCATGTACGGCCTGCCGCACCAGACGAACGCGACGATCGAGGCGACGGCCGCCGAGGTGGCGCGGCTGCGTCCGTCGCGGATCGCGCTTTTCGGCTACGCGCATGTGCCGTGGATGAAGCCGCACCAGCGGCTGATCGACGAGAGCCTGCTGCCCGGCACCGACGCGCGGTTCGAGCTTGCCCGCGCGGCGCGCGAGATCTTCCGCGCCGAGGGCTATGTCGAGATCGGCATAGACCATTTCGCGCTCCCCGAGGATGATCTGGCGCGGGCGATGCGCGAGCGGACGCTGAGGCGGAACTTCCAGGGCTACACGACCGATGCCGCCCAGCTGCTCGTCGGGCTTGGCGCTTCCTCGATCGGGCGCACGCCGTTCGGCCTCGTCCAGAACGCGACGGACGTCGCGAGCTGGCGCCGCGCGGTCGAGGCGGGAGAACTGCCGGTCGCCAAGGGCGTGCCCTTCGGCGCCGAGGATCTCGTCCGCGCTGCCGTCATCGAGCGGATCCTGTGCGACTTCGAGGTCGACCTCGGAGCAACTGCGGTCGCACACGGTGCCGATGTGACGGTGTTCGACGGCGATGTGGCGGCGCTGCAGGAGTTCGCGGACAGGGGCTGGGTCGAGCTTGCCGACCGCCGCATCGCCATCCGTCGCCACGCCCCCGAAATCGCGCGCGTGGTCGCGAGCAGCTTCGACGCCTACCTGGAACGCGCCGGACGTCACTCCGTCGCGGTGTGAAGTCGCGGCGGGCCGCTCCGACAGTTCCGACTTGCCGTCGCCGCGGCCTGCCATAGGATGTAGGAGCCGCCCTTCATCCTCCGGTACACATGACGGCTCCGCACGATCTCCTTTCCCGCCTGCGCGGCATCGGCCTCGGCCGCCTGCTGGAGCTGCGCATCCTCGTCGCCATCGTCGCGCTCGCCGGCGGCTCGTGGCTGTTTCTCGAGATCGTCGACGAGGTGATGGAGGGCGAGTCCCACGCGCTGGACGAGCAGATCCTGCTGATGTTCCGGGACGCTTCCGATCCGAACGAGCCGCTCGGGCCGTATTGGGTGCAGGAGATGGCGCGAGACGTCACCGCGCTCGGCGGCACGAGCATCCTCACCTTCATCACGTTCGCGGCGGTCTTCTACCTCCTGATGCTGCGCAGGGCAGGGGAGGCGGGGCTCGTCCTGCTGGCCATAGGCGGCGGCACGCTGATGAACAATATCCTCAAGCTCGGCTTCGACCGGCCGCGGCCCGATCTCGTGCCGCACGGCGTCGAGGTCTATTCGGCGAGCTTCCCGAGCGGCCACGCCACCATGGCAGCCATCACCTATCTGACACTCGCGGCGCTGCTCGCGCGGGTGCAGCCGCGCCTGAGGCTGAGGGTCTTCCTCTTCTCGCTCGCCATCTTCATCGTCGTGGCAGTCGGCATCAGCCGGGTCTATCTCGGCGTCCACTGGCCGAGCGACGTCGCTGCCGGCTGGGCGATCGGCTCGGTCTGGGCCTTTGCCAGCTGGCTCGTCGCCGACCTGCTCCGCGGCCGAAGCGAGCCGGAGGGCGCGTCCGGGGCGGAGGCCGCCGATTCCCCGAAGTCCGACGATCCGTCTCCGCGCCGTTGATCGCCTCAGCGCTCGCGCCAGGCGCGGTTGATCTGCTCCGTCAGCGGCTGCGCCATGTAGGACATGGGCGAACGCGCGCCGGTCTGGATGAAGGTGTCGATCCCCATCCCGGGCACCAGCGCCATGCCGTCGAGCGTCTCCCCGGCATCCGCCGGCAGCTCGGCCCGGACCAGGAAGTAGGAAACGCCGGTCCGCTCGTCGACCGCCGCGTCCGCGCTGACGTAGGAGACCCGCCCCGCGACCTCGGGCAGGACGCGCTGGTTGCCGGCGCGGATGCGTATGCGGGCCGGCGCACCAACGCTGATCCTGTCGACCTCCTCGGGGGACACCCGGCTTTCGGCGATCAGCCGCTCGCCGGTCGGCACGATCTCCAGCATCGTGCTGCCGGGCTGCACGACGGCGCCGAGCGTGTGAATGGCGAGCCGGTGAACGATGCCGTCGATCGGCGCCGTGATCTCGGTCCGGGCAAGCTGGTCCTCGGCCGCGATGCGGCGCTCGGCCAGTTCCGCGAGCTGGCCGCGGACATCCGAAAGACCGGCGGCGACTTCCTTGGCGAACTCCATTTCGGACTGCGCCGCGCGCAACTCCGTCTCCGCGATGGCGCTGCGCGCGGCGGCGATCGCGGCGTCGATCCGCCCGAGCTCACCGTCGGCATCGGCGACGACCCGCTTCAGGGCCAAGAGACGCGGCTGCGTGACCAGCCCCTTCTCGAACAGCCCCTCGACCATCTCGAGCTCCTGCACCGCCAGGTCACGCTGCGACTGGCGCGCCGCCCGCTGTGCTTCGAGGCCGGAGACCTGCTCGCGCAACTGCACGACCTTCTGCTGGAACTGCTCGGCGATCTGGGTGTTGGCCGTCCGCCGCGCATTGAAGAGCGCCATCTCGGCCGCGACGGCTCCGTCCCTCAGGTCCATGTCCGAAGGCAGCGCCATGCTGTCGGCGCCGACCAGCTCGGCCTCGAGCCGCGCCTGCCGCGCCGAGTACTCCGCGATCCTGACGAGGATCGTGCCGAGGGCGCTGCGGATCGCGGTGTCATCGAGGCGCAGCAACGTGGCGCCCGCCGCGACCCTGTCGCCCTCCCGCACCAGGATATCGGCGATCACGCCGCCATGGGGGTGCTGAACCCTCTTGCGGTTGCCCTCTGCCAGCAGTTCGCCGCTGGTGACGACAGCGCCTTCGAAGGTGGCGAGCGCCGCCCACGATCCGACGCCGCCGAACAGGACGGCGACGAGCGCCAGGCTGGCTACGTTCAGCCGCCGGATGCGGCTGCGAGTGAAAGACAGTTCGTCGTGCATCTTCGTGCCTTTCGCCGGTCAGGATGCCAGAGCGGCGGTTGCGGGGGCGGTCTGCGGGTTCGGATTGGAATGCACCACCGGCCGCAGGATCACGTCGCGGGGACCGAAAGCCGTCTGCCGGCCGCCCTCGATGACGAGGATCTTGGTGCAGGCGGCGAGCGCCATCGTGCGGTGGGTGATGAGGATCGCAATGCCGCCGCGCGCCTGGATCTGCCGAACCGCGGCTATCAGGGCAGCCTCACCCTCGGCATCGAGGTTCGAGTTCGCCTCGTCGAGAATGACGAGGAAGGGATCGCCATAGAGGGCACGCGCAAGCGCGAGGCGCTGTCTCTGACCGTCGGAGAGCGGGCCGAAGCCATCGCCGATCTGCGTGTCGTAGCCCTGCGGGAGCTTCAGGATGAGGTCGTGCAGGCCCGCTGCGCGCGCGGCCGCAATCACCGCGTCGGGACTGGGGGAGGGGTCCATGCGGGCGATGTTCTCTGCGATGGTGCCGCCGAAGAAGCCGACCGACTGCGGGACGTAGCCGATATGGATGCCGAGCCGCTCGTCGTCCCACTGATCGAGCGCCGCGCCATCGAGGCGCACGCTGCCCGTCCGTGCCGGCCATATGCCCGTGAGAGCGCGAACCAGGGACGACTTGCCGGCACCACTCGGACCGACGACCCCCAATACCTCGCCCGCCTCGAGCGCGAACTCGATGCCGGAAACCGTCGGGCCGGGAGCTCCGGGGGGAGCGACGGAGAGATCCTGCACCAGGAGCGAGCGGTGCGGCGCGGGCAGCGGCAGCGGCTCGGCCGTCTTAACCGTGAGGCCCGCCTGAAGGCGGCGCGCCGACTGGAGCGCCTGGCCGAAACCGCGCCAGTTTGCGATCGCCATGTCGACGGGCGCCAGCGCGCGGCCCACCAGGATCGACGTCGCGATGATGGCGCCGGCCGAAATCTCCTGCCGGATCAGCAGCCACGCGCCGAGCCCGAGCACCAGCGACTGCAGGAGCATACGCAGCATGCGTGCGGCCGCGCCGAAACCGCCGACGAGGTCGGCCGCCCGCTCCCCGGCATCGGCTGCCGCTTTGCCGCTGTCGATGAAGCGGCCGCGTAGCGCAGGCCCGAGCGCCATGGCGCGTGCGGCTTCGGCGTTGCGCCGATCGGTCTCGAAAGACTGCAGGCGGCGATTGCTGGCGGTCTGAGCCGCTTCGGCAGGCGCCCGCCCCAGCCGCTCCGACAGGAGCGAAAGGACGATCAGCACGAGGGCGCCGACGAGCGAGAGCATGCCGATCGCCGGATGGACGAGGAAGACGAGGATGAGGAAGAGCGGGGCGAAGGGCAGATCGAGGATCGTCGCCGGTCCCTGGCCGGTCAGGAAGGCACGCACCTGCTCGAGGTCGCGCACCGGCTGCGCAGCCGCATGCGGATCGGGAGCGGCGACGGCCTGTCGCATCGCCATCTTGTGCACCGGACCGCGCAGCGAGGCGTCGAACAGCCGCGCGATACGCACCAGGAGCCGCTGCCGTATGGTGTCGAGCCCGCCCTGCAGAAGATAGATGCTTACCATGAGGACGGTCAGCGCCGTCAGCGTCTGCAGGCTGTGGCTGACGAGCACCCGGTCATAAACCTGCAGCATGTAGACGGAGCCGTTGAGCATCAGCAGATTGATCGTGACCGAGAGAAGCACGACGCCGCCAAACCTGCGCCGGCAGGCCGCGAAGGCGGCTGCTGCGTCGGGTTCAGTCCGGGACGCGGCTGCGGGCTGGTTCATGCTCGGCTCCCTCGGCCATGGGCCGTCTGTTGATGTGCCGCGAGCGACCCCATCGGTCGCTGCGCCGTGTTTCTGATCTCGCGCAAGTCGGTTTCGATTGTATGGCGAAGCGCCTTCGCTTTGTTTCTGCAAGGCCGGCCTGGAGTCCCGGGCCGGCCCCCGAAAATGCTGAGGAGCCGTCACACGACGAAAAAGTCGGCGGCGGATATTGCGGCCTTGTTCTCGAGGATGGCGAACTGAACGGGCTGATAGGTACCACCGGAGCCGTCGCGGTCGAAGAAGAGCGCGCCTGTCGAGGAGTTGTAGAGGATGCGGTCGGAGGAATCGACCGTGCCGGTGGCGATGTCCTTGAAGCGGGAAGCTGCCAGCTGGCCGGCTGCCAGTCCCGTGAAGATCGCGCTCGACAGCCGGATCGTGTCGTCGGCAGCCAGGAAGTCGGTGATCACGTCGGCAACGGCCGCACCGATCGCCGTGCTGAAGACGAAGGTGTCCATGCCCGCGCCGCCGGTCAGCGTGTTCTTGCCGCCGCCGCCGTCGATCACGTTGTCGCCGGCATTGCCGACGATCTTCTGGGCGAAGCCGTTGCCGGTGAGGTTGATCGCGGCCGTGCCGCCATTGCTGTTGGTGCGCAGCTCTTCGACATGAACGCCGCTGGCGAGCGCATAGCTGACGGTGGCGCGAACGATGTCGTAGCCTTCGTTCGCCTTCTCGATCACCTGGTCGGCGGAATTGCGGACAAGGTAGGTGTCGTTGCCGCCGCGGCCCTCCAGCACGTTGACGCCGCCACCGCCATCCAGCCTGTTGTCGCCGGCATTGCCGACGATCTTCTGGTTGAAGGAGTTGCCGGTCAGGTTGATGGCGTCGGTGCCGGCATTGCCGTCGGTGCGCAGTTCCTCGACATGGACATTCGCGGCGAGCGCATAGTCGACGGTGGCGCGGACGATGTCGTAGCCTTCGTTGGCCTTCTCGATCACCTGGTCGGCCGAGTTGCGGACGAAATAGGTGTCGTTGCCGCCACGACCCTCCAGCACGTTGACGCCGCCGCCGCCATCCAGCCTGTTGTCGCCGGCATTGCCGACGATCTTCTGGTTGAACGCGTTGCCGGTCAGCCTGAGCGCCGTGGTACCGGCATTGTTGTCTGTGCGCAGTTCCTCGACATGGACGCCACCGGCGAGCGTGTAATTCACCGTGCTGCGGACGATGTCGTAGCCCTGGTTGGCCTTCTCGACGACCTGATCGGCCGAGTTGCGCACGACATAGGTGTCGTTGCCGGCATTGCCCTGCAGGACGTTGACCCCGCCGCCGCCGTCCAGCCTGTTGTCGCCGGCATTGCCGACGATCTTCTGGTTGAACTCGTTGCCGGTGAGCCTGATCGCCTTCGTGCCTCCATTGCTTGCAGTGCGCAGTTCCTCGACATGCACGTTGGCGGCAAGCGCATAGTTCACCGTGCTGCGGACGATGTCGTAGCCCTCGTTGATCAGTTCGACGACCTCGTCGCCGGAGTGGCGCACGATGTAGGTGTCGTTGCCGGCACCGCCCCACATCCAGTTGCCGGAGCCGCCGCCGCTGTCGAGCGTGTTGTCGGCCTGGTTGCCGATCAGGACCGACGGCCCGAAGCCGCCGATGGCATTCTCGATCAGCGAGCGTGTGTCGCCGTTGTGCAGCAGCGCGTTGGCGACGTTGCCCGGCGCGGGGTGCCCGTTTATGGGGGTTGCCAGCTGCGACGGAGAAAACGTGGACCAGGCACCGGGTCGCAGGTCCACATAGACGCTGAAATAGTTCGACAGATCGTAAGTATCGTTTCCACCGCCGTCCCAGAGCGTCATGAAGATCTTGTTGGCGGTCGGCGCACCCTGGCCGACACCGTTGATGAACATCTCGCCGGTCGTGGGGTTCCACGTGTAGACAGTATTGCTTGAATTGTGATTGAAGTTGGCGCCGTACATGTATTGCAGAGCGGCGATGTCGTACATCATGAAGCTCTGCGGCTCATCGATGCCGGAGCCCTGATTGCCGCTCTGACTCTGGCCGGGCATGCGGGTGTAGGTCATCAGCGACCACGGCTGGCCGTCGCTGACGGCATCCAGGCTGCGCGATCCGAAGCGTGGATTGTCGGTCGGAAGCAGGCTCGAGAGATCGACATTCGAATAATTGTCGTGGCCGTGCTTGAGGCCCATCGTGTGGCCCAACTCGTGGAGCTGGGTGACGTAGCCCCAATTGCCCTTCTGCGGCGTCTGGTAGAAGGGGCCGCCATTCGGGTTGAACCAGATGTCCCCGGCGACGGCCGTGTCGTTCGGGAAATAGCCCATCGCCGACGGCACGTTGGGATTGGTGGTCTGGGCGAAGCGGATATTGGCGGTGCTGTCGCCGCTCCCGGTGACGTTGGTGAAGGTCAGATTGGTGTAGCCGCTGACCATCGCCAGTGCCTCGAGGGCCGCAGCCTGCTGGGCCGCGTTGAAGGGCTGGAACTGCCCTGGCGTCGCCTGGCCCATGTCGTAGGACGCGCCGCCATAGGAGTTGGGATTGGTGGTGAAGGCAAAGGTGAGGTTGAGGCTGGTCCACTTGGAGCCGATCAGCACCGCGTCGACATTGCGGTCGCCGGTGAAGATGAAGTGGGTGCCAAGGAAGGCCTGGGGAAGCAGCATCGACTGCCCCGGGCTGCTGGCGGCGACGGGCGAGCTGGAGCCGCCGCCGCCGCTGCCAAGCCCGCCGCAAAGCGGGCAGGAGCACATGATGCCGCCGCCGGCGGAGAACTCGTCGGAGCCGGCGCGGAAGCCAACCGCTTCGTCCGCCCTATAGCCGGCATGGCCGAAACCAAAGCCCGAGCGCGCTTCCCCGCCTGTCGGTGTCGCGGAGCGCAAGGAGGCCGCTTCCGCCGCGAGGGAGACCGTCACGCCGCCGAAGTCGAACCGCCCGTCGGTCGCCTCGACCAGCGTCCCGCCCCGTCGCGCCATTACCTGTTCGACGCCCATGTCGTCATCGGCGGAAGGCGGGTTCGCCTCCGACGAGAATTCATCAAACAGCAACGTCAATACGTCCTGTTCCGAACGCGCAAACCCGGCCATGATGAAGCCCCCCGGTGTGAACTGCCCCCATTCGATCTTGTTGCGAAACGGCGGCCACCTTCGTTGAGACGCCCTTCCACTTTGGGCCCAAGATAGGCTGGAGAGAGGGCGGAAGTAAATCGACGTTTCAAAACGTGATCGCCGCCTAGGGGCGCGAGAACGGATGTATTCGCGCGCTGATCTCCAGACTCTCGACGGACCACGCCGACCCCGTCTTCTCGACGACGGCCTCGACACGATGGGCGAAGTCGAGTGGAGACGACGCGATGAATCGCAGATTGACGCGACAGTTGCTGTCGGTCTCCAGCACCATTCGCTCGGAGCCAAATTCCGGGAAGACGAATGGCTCGCGGCCGAAACGCTGTCTGGCGGCATCGACGGCCATGCCATAGGCAGCTTCGAGATCTTCCATGACGCATGCTCCACTTCCGGACGCGGAGGTTGCCGTCGTCACCCCTGCCGGGAACACCATGACGGCTGCGGCGAAGATCGCCTTCAGCAATCTCTGGCATCTCCGACGTCGCGCAGTCTGCCCCATGTCGATTTCCGATCGGCCTCGAGCGGCCCGCCGCGAGCCCGGGTCCGGGGAGCGCGGCCGCAATCGCAGAGGCTGCCGCGAAAGCGGCTTTTTCTTGACGCCTGCTTCAGGTAGGCGGATCGCATCGCCTGCTGCCTCCCGTTTGTCATTTTTCATCAGGGCCTCGGCACCTCGGATCGCGCCCGGATGCGGCAGGCGCAGTGGCTGTGCCTGCCGCATCGGCTGTCAATCACACGACGAAGAAGTCGGCGGCGGTGATGGTGGCCTTGTTCTCCAGTATGGCGAACTGGACGGGCTGGAAGGCGCCGCCCGAGCCATCCTGGTCGAAATAGAGCGCGCCGGAGGCGGAGTCGTAGAGGATCCGGTCCGAGGCATCGACCGCGCCGGTGGCGATGTCCTTGAAGGCGGCGGCCTTCAACTGGCCCATCGCCAGCCCTTTGAAAATCGCGCTCGACAGCTGGATCGTGTCATCGGCCGCCTTGAAGTCGGTGATGGTGTCGGCGGTCGCGGCGCCGATCGCGGTGCTGAAGACGAAGCTGTCCTTGCCCGCCCCGCCGATCAGCACGTTCTTGCCGCCACCGCCGTCGATGACGTTGTCGCCCGCATTGCCGACGATCTTCTGGGCGAAGCCGTTGCCGGTCAGGTTGATCGCCTTGGTGCCAGCATTGCTGGTGGTGCGCAGCTCCTCGACATGGGTGCCGGCGGCGAGCGCATAGCTGACCGTAGCGCGGACCACGTCGTAGCCTTCGTCGACCTTCTCGACCACCTTGTCGGCCGTGTTGCGGACGACATAGATGTCGTCGCCCTTGCCGCCGATCAGCTCGTTGACGCCGCCGCCGCCGTCCAGCCTGTTGGCGCCGGCATTGCCGACGACCTTCTGGTTCAGCGCGTTGCCGGTCAGGTGGATGGCGTCCGTGCCGGCATTGCTTGTGGTGCGCAGTTCCTCGATATAGGTACCGTCGGCGAGCGTGTAGCTGACCGTGGCGCGCACGACGTCGTAGCCCTCGCCGGCGTATTCCATCACCTGGTCGTCGGCGTCGCGCACGATGTAGGTGTCGTCGCCCAGAAGGCCCCACAGCGTGTTGACGCCGCCGCCGCCGTCCAGCCTGTTGTTGCCGGCATTGCCGACGATCTCCTGGTCGAAACTATTGCCGGTCAGGTCGATATTGGCCGTGCCAGCAATGCTGGTGGTGCGTAGCGTCTCGACATGGGTGCCGGCCGCGAGCGCATAGCTGACCGTGGCGTGCACCGCGTCGTAGCCCTCGCCGGCCTTCTCGACCACCTGGTCGGCCGCATTGCGCACGAAGTAGACGTCGTTGCCCTTGCCGCCGATCAGCACGTTGATGCCGCCGCCGCCGTCGAGCATGTTGTTGCCGGCATTGCCCACGATCTTTTGGTCGAAAGTGTTGCCGGTCAGGTTGATGGCGTCGGTGCCGGCATTGCTGTCGGTGTGCAGTTCCTCGACATGGGTACCGTCTGCGAGTGCATAGCTGGCTGCGGCGCGCACCACGTCGTAGCCCTCGCCGGCATGCTCGGTCACCTTGTCCCCGGCATTGTCGATATGGAACGTATCGTCGCCCAGTCCGCCATACATGCTGTCGACGCCGGCGCCGCCAATGATGACGTCATTGCCGCCATAGCCGTAGATGACATCGTTGCCCTTGCCGCCGGCAAGCACATTGGCCGTCTCGTTGCCGAGCAGAACGTCGTCGTAGTCGGTTCCATTGAGGTTTTCGATTGAGACAAGTGTGTCGCCCTGGGCGTCGCCGAGCAAGCCCTTGCCCGTCGTGAGACTGACCCACACGCCACCGATCGAGCCGGCGTAGCTCGCCGTGTCGTTGCCCTCGCCGCCGTCGAGCTTGTCGGCTCCCTTGCCGCCGATCAGGATGTCGTTGCCCTTGCCGCCATAGAGTTCGTCGTCTCCACCACGGCCTTCCAGCACGTTGTCGGCGTCGTTCCCGGCGAGGATGTCATTGTAGTTGCTGCCAACGACATTCTCGATCGAGATCAGCGTATCGCCTTCCGCGTCCCCGCCCTTGCCCTTGCCGCTCAGGAGATTGATGAACACGCCGGCAGAGGAGGAAATGTAGTAAGCCGTGTCGATGCCGGCGCCTCCGTCCAGCCAGTCCGCGCCCGAGCCGCCGGTCAGGCTGTCGTTGCCGGAACCGCCGTAGAGCCGGTCGTCGCCCTCACCGCCGTTGAGGATGTCTTTGCCGCCGCCGCCGTGAAGGACGTCATTGCCCTTGCCGCCGGAGAGGACGTCCACGAACTTGGTGCCGACGCGCTGGTCGCCGCCGTCCGTGCCGAAGAAGGCGATGCCGCCGTCGCGCGGATCGAAAATGCGCGCACGGACCGCCGCGTCGTGCGGGTCATCGGCCGATTGGCTTTGATCGGTGAACGCGATGACGATACGGCCATCCGCCAGCAACGTCATCGCGGGATCATGCTGAGCGCCCGACTTGGTCTGATTGATGGTGAATATCTCGCCGAAGCCGACACCGTTGGCGTCGAAACGCTGACCAACGATGTCGCCGCCGGCGCTCCAGCTGACGACGAAATCTCCGCCTGGCAGGGCTGTGACGTCGTGCCGGGGACTGTTGTTGGAGTTGGTGATCAGGAACTCCGATCCCAGCCTGGCGCCACTCGCCGTGAAGAACTGCCCCTTCAGGGCAGACGCTCCGGCCTCGCTGCTGTTCCATGTGGCGAGGACGCGGCCATCCGCAAACCGTTCCAGATTGACATTGGACTGTGAACCCGCGGTCGCCTGGTTGACGGTGAACTGGGCGCCGATCTTGACGCCGCCCGCGGTGTAGAACTGGGCGCGGATGTCGCCGTCGTTCTTGGCGGCGTCCGTCCACGCGAGCATGTAGAAATTGCCCTCGCCGACCGCAGCCACCGCCGAGCCGCTCAGATTTGCGTTTGCATGCTTGATCAGCGGCCCGACAGCCTCACCCTGGCCGGTGATCTTCTGCGCATATACGCCGCGGTCGGCACCTCCTTTGTAGACGGTCCAGGTGACGACGGTCGTGCCGTCCGACAGCTTCGCCATCTCGATCGCGTGGTCGCCCCGGACTATCTCCAGCTCGAATCCGGTGTGGGAAACGGGTGCACCGATCATGAATTCGCTGCCAAGGGCGATACCCTCTCCGCTGAAGGCACGCCCGCGAATCTCGGACATGGAATTGCTCGTGCTCTCCCAGGCGACCATGAAGCCGCCGTCGTCGTTGGCGATGACCGCCGGCGGCCCCTGGTTCCCAATCTTGACGCCCTTATTGACCAGGAACTCACCGCCGTTCTTTGTTCCGTCGGCGTCATAGATCTGCGCCTTGACGGCCGAACCGCTGTTGTCGCCGAGCCCGCCGTTTCCGTCCGTCCAGACGACGACATATTTGCCGTTGGCGAGCGCGGTGACGACCGGTGCGTACTGATCTCCCGTCGTCTGGGTGTTGACCAGCGTTTCCTTGTTCCATGCTGTGGGAGTCGACATTGCCTAGCTCCATTCGAGTGCATTTGGGTGAGGGTGGGATGCCACGCCGTGGTGCGGAAAACTTGGACGGACGCGTAATGATGTTGGCATGCGCCGCATCAATTGCGATGCAGCGTCCATGTTGCCATAAGTTCTTCGGAGAAGGCCCGCCTGGGGCGCGCCGGACGATCCGTCAGATCATGTAGAAGTCATCTGCTGTGACGACCGCCACGTTGGCGAGGGTGGCGAAGTGGATCGGCTGATAGGCATCGGCAGATCCGTCACGGTCGCAGAAGAGTTTTCCCGTGGACGGGTCGTAGAGGATGCGGTCGCTGTCGTCGACGGCGCCTTCGCCCAGGTTCTTGAATGCTTCCGCGGCGAGCTTCACTCCAGAGAAATGGCCTATGGGGAAAATAGCCGTGGAGAGGATGATCCTGTCGACGCCTGGCTCGAAGTCGGTGATGGTCTGGATGTTGGAAGGCAGCAAGTTGGCACTGAACACGAATCTATCAGCGCCGGCGCCACCGGTGAGAGTGTTATTACCGGTGTTGCCATTCAGGATGTCGTCTCCGGTGCCGCCGATCAGAATGTCGTCGCCGCCGCCGCCGTAGAGCGCGTCGTCGCCGGCGCCGCCCTTCAGGACGTTGTTCTTGTCGTTGCCAAAAATGATGTTGTCCTGCGCATTCCCAGTACCATTGAGGGCGTTCAACTTGAGGTACAGGGTTTCGACATGCTTCGGCAGCACGTAGGAAACGGTGCTGTGGATTGCGTCGATGCCCTCGCCGACTTTCTCGATCACGACGTCGCCGGCGTCGTCGACCCAGTAGACGTCGTTTCCGTTGCCGCCGATCATCGTGTCGGCGCCGGCCCCTCCGTCGAGCGTATTGTTTCCGCTGTTGCCCTTGATGACGTTGTCGAGCGCGTTGCCCCCGCCGAAGATGTTGGCGCTGCCGGCCAGCGTCAGGTTCTCGACGTGGTCGGGCAGCTTGTAGCCGATGGTGCTGATGACCGTATCGATGCCCTGGTTGGCCTTCTCGACGACGATGTCGCCCAGATTGTCGACGTAATAGGTGTCGTTGCCCTTGCCGCCGATCATCGAGTCCGCCCCGCCCCTGCCGTCGAGCACGTTGTCGCCGGCGGTGCCGATGATGATGTTGTCGAGGGCGTTGCCGGTGCCCTTCAGGGCAGCGCCCTTCAGCGTCAGGTTCTCCACATGGCTGGTCAGCTTGTAGTCGACACGGGAGATGACGTGGTCGGTGCCTTCGTTCGCCTTCTCGATCACCACGTCGCCGGCATGGTCGACGACGTAGGTGTCGTTGCCCTTGCCGCCCCTCATCGTGTCGGCGCCTGCCTTTCCGTCGAGGATGTTGTCGCCGCTGTTGCCGTAGATGACGTTGTCGAGGGCGTTGCCGGTTCCGTCCAGATTGTCGGTCCCTCGCAGGGTCAGGTTCTCGACATGGTCCGGCAAGACGTAGCTGATCCTGCTGATGACGGTGTCGATGCCTTGAGCCGCCTTCTCGACGACGACGTCGCCGGGATTGTCGACGTAGTAGGTGTCGTTACCCTTGCCGCCGACCATCTTGTCGGCGCCGCCCTTGCCGTCGATGATGTCGTCGCCGTCATAGCCGTAGATGATGTCGCGCAGCGCGTCGCCCTTGAGCACGTTCGAGTCGGCATCGCCCTTGGTGGTGCGGACGATCTCGCTCACCTGGGCGGTGATCCTGCCGCCACCACCGTCGCTGGCGGAGTCCTGCCAGGCGGTGACGAAGCGTCCGTCCTTGAGAACGGCGATGCTCGACAGTTCCTCGTGGGTCGAAGTCCTGGCCGGATAGAAAAGGTTGCTGGAGTTGCCGATGTCGACCGGCTGGCCCTTCTGGTCGTAGACGCGCGCCGCGATGTCCGGGTCGGTGCCTGCGAACTTGCTGGTGAGCGTGACCACGATGAAGCCGTTGTCGAGAACCGTGACGGAAGGATCGGCCCCATGCCTGTTGCCCGACCAGACGGTGATCGCGCCGCCGGGGGTGACGTTCTGTCCCTGGGCATTGAAGATCTGCAGGCGGACCGAATCCGCCTTGGGCGTGCCGGCGCCGGCGTCGGCATGGACGTAGGCCACCGCCCAGTTGCCGTTGGGAAGCGCGGCGATTGCGGACTGCGAGTTGTGGCCTGCCGGTCCGATCGCGAAGGCATTGGTGACGGCGATGCTGTCGGCATTGAAGACGCGGGCCATCACTTTCTTCGATGCGCCGTCGGTGCTGGTCCATGTGACGACGAAGCCGTCGTCCTTCAGCACGGCGACCTGGCTGTCGCTGGCGACGCCGGTCGTTCCTAGGGTCCATATGGTGCTGCTCAGCAGGCCGTTCTCTCCCTGGACGACCTTGTTGAGCTTGACGTCGCCGTTGAAGATCGAGGCGAGCAGGATGCTGCCGTCCGACTGCGTGGCCGCGCTTGGTGCCGTCCAGTTCATGCCGGCGGACGTCAGGGCCACGCCCGAGAGGAGCGCCGTCCCGTCGGCCTGGAAGTAGGAACCGCGAATTGCCTGCGCGTTCGACGCGTTCTCGTCCCAGGCGACCAAGACGGTGCCGTCGGGCAGCTCGGTGAGGGTGGGCTGGCCGGTGGCCGAGCTGTTGGGCAGCGGCGATGCGCTCCTGGTGCTGCCGATCTTCACCAGGTCGGCGCCATAGAAGTCGAGCAGCACCTTGCCCTGGTCGATGTCGCCATTGTTGTAGGCGACCACGAAGCCGCCATTGGAAAGTCCGAGCACGGTCGGCGCGAGCTGGTTGCCCTTGGTGAAACCGTTGGCCTGGAATGGTGTCTTGAGGACCTCCAGCGCAAGGTTGGTTGTGATAGCCATGGTCGAGTTCTCCCTGTTCGGCGCGGCCGGACGGGCCGCTGAATGGGCGGCGTCTATAGAGCGGGCCGGGGGGCCCGGTCTTGGACTGGACTGCACTGGTTCTGGACAGGTCCGCACTAATTGCGGCAATTGGCCTTGATGGCCGGAAAAATTTCGGCAATACTGCGCTCATGCAAAGGATGACCGACCGCATGGACCTCGACGACATCGACAGGACGATTCTGGCCGCGTTGCAGAATGACGGCCGCACGTCCTATTCCGCGCTCGCTGCCGAGGTCGGCCTCGCCGTCTCCTCGGCCAAGGAGCGGGTGCGCAAGCTGCAGGAGAGCGGCGCGATCGATTCCGTCCGGGCCAGGGTGTCACCCGACGCGATCGGGCTCGACCTGCTCGCCTTCGTCTTTGTCGGCTGGTCCGATCCGGCGACGGAGGAGCCGTTCCTGGCCAGCGTCGCGGAGGAACCGGCGATCCTGGAATGCCACCACGTCACCGGCCAGTGGAACTACCTGCTCAAGGTGCGCACGCGCACGACGAGGCACCTCGAGGCCTTTCTCGGCGGCATCGTGAAGCGCGTGCCCGGCGTCCAGCGGACCGAGACGCTGATCGCGCTGTCATCGCCCAAGGAGACGACCGACCTGCCCCTCGAGGCGTCGGAACAGCGGGGATCGCCGCGCCGCAGCGGGAGCGGCGCATAAGGCGGGAGCTTGCGCGGCCAAGATGCCTGGACTCTGGCGCGCGATGATTGACCTGCACCGCACCGGGACACGGATCGCCTTGCGTTCCGCGCGGGAAGCGTTCTGCCCTGGCGTCCTCGCCGCCAATCGGCGAGGACGGGTGAGCGGTTGACCGGCCGCTTGCCGGGCCGAACCATCGGCCGTGGCTCACACCACGAAGAAGTCGGCGGCGGTGATGGCGGCCTTGTTCTCCAGGATGGCGAACTGGACCGGCTGGAAGGCGCCGCCGGAGCCGTCCTGGTCGAAGTAGAGCGCGCCGGTTGCCGAATCGTACAGGATGCGGTCCGAGGCATCGACTGTGCCGGTCGCGATGTTCTTGAAGGCGGATGCCTTCAACTGCGCCATCGCCAGTCCCGTGAAGATCGCGCTCGACAGCTGGATCGTGTCGTCGACCGCCTTGAAGTCGGTGATCGTGTCGGCTACGGCTGCACCGATCGCGGTGCTGATGACGAAGGTATCCTTGCCGGCACCGCCGGTCAGCGTGTTCTGGCCGCCGCCGCCGTCGATCACGTTGTCGCCGGCATTGCCGACGATCTTCTGGTCGAACCCGTTTCCGGTCAGCTTGATGGCGTTGGTGCCGGCATTGCTGGTGGTGCGCAGCTCCTCGACATGGACGCTGGAGGCCAGCTTGTAGCCCACTGCGGCGCGAACGATGTCATAGCCCTCGCCGACCTTCTCGACGATCTTGTCGGCGGAATGGCGAACGACATAGGTGTCATCGCCCTTTCCCCCGATCAGCTCGTTGATGCCGCCGCCACCATCAAGCCTGTTGTTGCCGGCATTGCCGACGATCTTCTGGTCGAAGGAATTGCCGGTCAGGTTGATGGTGTCGGTGCCGGCATTGCCGTTGGTGCGCAATTCCTCGACATGCACGTTCGCCGCGAGCACATAGTTCACCGTCGAGCGGGTCAGGAAGCGATCGTGCCCGTCCTCCGCCAGGGAGACCGCTCATCTGCCGCTGGAGCACCCGCCCAGGCGGGTTGCCCGGACAAAACATGACGGGCGCGGCCAGGGTCGGGCATTTGTAGCCGCCGGCGGGGTCCAGTCGGGACATTCTACAAGAAGGCGAAGCCGGCCGGGGGATGCCCGGGCGGCTTCGTATGTCATCGATGCGAAGTCCTCACACGACGAAGAAGTCGGCTGCGGTGATGGCGGCCTTGTTCTCGAGGATGGCGAACTGGACGGGCTCGTATGTGCTGCCGGAGCCGTCGCGGTCGAAGAAGAGCGCGCCCGTATTCGAGTTGTAGAGGATGCGGTCGGAGGAATCGACCGTTCCGGTGGCGATGTCCTTGAAGCGGGAGGCCGCCAACTGGCCGGCTGCCAGTCCCGTGAAGATCGCGCTCGACAGCCGGATCGTGTCGTCGGCAGCCAGGAAGTCGGTGATCACGTCGGCAACGGCCGCACCGATCGCCGTGCTGAAGACGAAGGTGTCCATGCCCGCGCCGCCGGTCAGCGTGTTCTGGCCGCCGCCGCCGTCGATCACGTTGTCGCCGGCATTGCCGACGATCTTCTGGGCGAAGCCGTTGCCGGTGAGGTTGATCGCGGCGGTGCCGCCATTGCCGTTGGTGCGCAGCTCTTCGACATGGACGTTTGCGGCGAGTGCATAGCTGACCGTGGCGCGGACGACGTCGTAGCCTTCGTTCGCCTTCTCGATCACCTGGTCGGCGGCGTTGCGGACAAGGTAGGTATCATTGCCGGCATTGCCCTGCAGGACGTTGACCCCGCCGCCGCCGTCGAGCCGGTTGTTTCCTGCATTGCCGACGATCTTCTGGTCGAAGGAATTGCCGGTGAGGTTGATGGCATCCGTGCCGGTATTGCCATCGGTGCGCAGTTCCTCGATATGGGTGCCGGCGGCGAGCGCATAGTCGACGGTGGCGCGAACGATGTCGTAGCCTTCGTTCGCCTTCTCGATCACCTGGTCGGCCGAGTTGCGGATGAAATAGGTGTCGTTGCCGCCACGGCCCTCCAGCACGTTGACGCCGCCACCGCCATCGAGCCTGTTGTCGCCGGCATTGCCGACGATCTTCTGGTTGAACTCGTTGCCGGTCAGCCTGAGCGCCGTGGTACCGGCATTGGTGTCGGTGCGCAGCTCCTCGACATGGACGCCACCGGCAAGGGTGTAGTTCACCGTGCTGCGGACGATATCGTAGCCTTCGTTCGCCTTCTCGATGACCTGATCGGCCGTGTTGCGCACGAAATAGGTGTCGTTGCCGCCGAGACCCTGCAGGACGTTGACGCCGCCGCCGCCGTCCAGCCGGTTGTCGCCGGCATTGCCGACGATCTTCTGGTTGAACGCGTTGCCGGTGAGCCTGATCGCCGCGGTCCCGCCATTGCTCGTGGTGCGCAGTTCCTCGACATGCACCCCGCTGGCAAGCGTATAGTTCACCGTGCTGCGGACGGTGTCGTAGCCCTGATTGGCGGCTTCAATGACCTGGTCGGACGCATTGCGGACGATGTAGGTGTCATCGCCCTGGAGGCCCTGCAGGACGTTGGCGCCGCCGCCGCCGTCCAGCCTGTTGTTCCCCGCATTGCCGACAATTTTCTGGCTGAACGCGTTGCCGGTCAGGTTGATCGCCGCAGTGCTACCATTGCTGGTGGTGCGCAGTTCCTCGACATAGACGCCGGCGCCAAGCGCATAGCTGACCGCCGCGCGGACGGTGTCGTAGCCTTCGCCATCGTTCTCGATCACGATGTCAGAGCTGTTGCGCACGATGTAGGTGTCGTCGCCAATGCCTCCGGCCATCTCGTTGACGCCGCCGCCGCCATCGAGGCGGTTGTCGGCATCGTTGCCGATGATGGTGTCATTGCCGGTGCCGCCTGTCGCATTCTCGATCACAACCCCGTTGGCGATGACGAAGCCGCCGTGAATGCCGTCTGCGTAAGACACGCGGCCGCCACCGCCCTCCTCATAGAGGAGCGTCGCCGCGCGCAGATCGATAATGGCGTTGTCGGATCCCAGGAAGCGAATCGTATCGGTGCCGCCGGTGTCCCAGATCGTCGTGTAGCCGACATTGCCGGTATTGCTGGTGGGGATGTCGTAAATGGTGTCCCCGCCATTGTGATTGGTGTTTGCTCCATAGAGCCGCTGCAGAAGCCCGACATCGAGCGTTCCAGGCGTGTTGTTCGCGCCGTAGAAGGACGAGCCTGAGTTACCTTCGGGCCGTGTAGTATATTGATAATTGTAGCCCATCATCGTGAACGGGCCCTGATTGAGGTCGAACGAGCCGAAGCTTCCCGTCGATGCCGTCACGTTCTGCATCACGTTCGACAAGCCGCCCCGGTCATGCGTATGAGACAAGCCGAGTGCGTGGCCGAATTCGTGGATCAGCGTGTGCCATGCGCTCGATCCCGGGTTCCACTGGTCGGAGTAGCTCGCATTGAGGAACGAGACGCTTGCCAGGTTCCACACGCCGACGCCCTGGCCGGCGGTGTAGCCGGGCGGATTGAAATAGGCCGAGTAGGGCGCCGAATTGTTGTTGATGGTGACCAGCTTGAAATAGGCCTCGGACGCATTCGATGTCTGCGTGAAGGTCAGATTGGTGAAGGTCGAAAATTCCTGCAGCGACAGCATCGTCTGGTCGATCTGCCACTGCTCCCACCCGAGCGAAGTCTGGCCGTCATAGCTCTCTCCGCTGGCCGCGAAATAGACCTTGATGTCGTTCTCGAACGTCCGTCCGCCCCAAGAGATTGACGTCCAGGGAACCGGGGCGGCCGGCAACTGATCGGCCAGAACGACATACTGCCCGGTCTGGGTGGTGAATGCCCTTGCCTCGATGAAGTGGGTCCCGGTCGTTGCCGCCGTATATCGTATGTGGCTGTTGAGCCCGAAGCTGCTCGCGGCTCCGTCATAGCCGACCTGCACGTCGTCGTTGGCGGCGACCTGTGTCACGCCATCGGGGCTGATCAGGCGCAGCAAGGGATCGGTGAGACGGTCGAGGCCGGTTCCGACCATGCGGATCGAGTAGGTCTCGCCGGCCACCAGATCGACGCGGATCCAGTCGCGGTCCCCGCTTGTTTCCAACTGGCTGCCGATCCAGCCTTCGCCTACATTCAGGACGACGGTCGTCGATGTGTCACCCGGGATTTCGCCCGGAACGACACCTTGCCTGTCGGAGCCGCCGGCAAGCCAATCTCCGGCTGGCGCTGCCTCGAACGCGCCTTTCTGGCCTTGGCCGCCGAGACCGTTGCCTGCGCATGCGGGGCAGCCACAGAAGCCCATCTGGGCGACGGCATCCGCGCCGCCGGCGATCTCACCGCCCCTGCTGTGCGTTTCGAACAGGGCGGAGAACGACCAATCGAGGGGTTCGGCGGGAACCGGTGCTTCGCTCTCTGTCAACTCGACGGTTATGGCATCGGGCAAGTGTCCGTTGTGAGTGGCGGGAGCGGTCTCGCCGAGAATCGACTTGAACTCCTCAGGAAGGTGCTCGGAATCGGCTTCTCCATCCAGGAGATCGGCACCCTTCAACCCTTCGGGCTCCTCGACGGCGCCTTCATCCCGGTCGAACAACGAAGCGAGCGGGCGCGGAACTGAACGCATTGCGGACATTTGACCCTCCCCTACACTCGGCATTTTCCCAAGTCCGACCATATTCTCCTCTTCCCAAAGTGTCCGCTCCAAAAAGAGGTGAGTGATTTCAGCGGGTTGTGATTCAGTCGGAT